>Ga0102588_1000062_pt1 | contig 254369 bp, 254 predicted proteins | sample AraplaMF_Col_mMS_FD_76854 | JGI IMG/M metagenome (GOLD analysis project Ga0102588, IMG submission 76854) | Arabidopsis root microbial communities from the University of North Carolina, USA - plate scrape MF_Col_mMS (SPADES assembly) (version 2) | ecosystem: Host-associated > Plants > Roots >... | reverse complement strand
CGTTCTTCGATTTCTGGGGGAGCCATATCGGTGAAGACCTGATGGACCGGGCGCGTCAGGCAGCGCGGGCAGGGGACATCGCTGGTGCCGAGCGGATGGCTCGGCTGCAATCGGATGTGAACGAACGGCTGACGGTGTCGGGCGCCTATAATCTCGACCGCAAGCAGACGATCCTCGGCATTCTCGCCGATATCAAGCAGCCCGGGCCTTAATCACGCAGTCAGCAGCTTCCAGGCGACGACGGCAAGCGTCAGCGCCAGCACGATGCGGATGGTACGTTCGTGCAGTTTCGGCGCCAGCAGGCTGCCTGCGATGATGCCCGGGATCGAGCCGATGAGCAGAGCGAGCAGCATCAGCCAGTCGATCTCGCCGATGAACCAATAGCCCATGCCGCCGATCAGCGTCAGCGGCACGGCATGGACGATATCGGAGCCGACGATCTCGCGGACGTCGAGGTTCGGATAGAGCACCAGGAGGATGGTAACGCCGAGCGCACCGGCGCCGACCGAGGTCAGCGTCACGAGAACGCCGAGCGCCAGGCCGAGGATGACGGTGAAGATGGCGATGGTTACGGGCTTCGGCGGCGAACGCTCGCCGATAGCGCTTTTTGCGAAAGCCAGCACCTGAGAGCGGAAGATCAGCATGAAGGCGGTCATCACCAGCAGCCAGCCGAGCGCGATGGTGATCGTATGCGCCACCTCGACGCTCTTGCGATCGACGCCGGACATCAGCCAGAGCATGAGGAGGGCGGCCGGCACGCTTCCGGCGGCGAGCGACCCGACGATGCGCCAGTTGATCCGGCCATGCATGCCGTGGACCGCGGTGCCGGCGGATTTGGTGATTGCGGCATAGAGAAGGTCGGTACCAACGGCGGTTGCCGGATGGACGCCGAAGAGCAGCACAAGCAGCGGCGTCATCAGCGAGCCACCGCCGACGCCGGTGATACCCACAAGCATGCCGACAAAGAAGCCGGAGAGCGAATAGAGAGGCTGGAAGGTTTCGGGAAGGCTCAAGCGGCATTCCCCGATGCGCGTGCGGCGATCAGCTCAATTTTCACGGTCTACTCTGCCTCGCCCCTGATGATGGCAAAGGGGTAGGATGCGGGCAAAAACGAGTCAAGCTCAGCTTGCCGCGCAGACGGCCAAAAGGCCGCCGCTTTCGAAACTTAGTGTTTCTCTTCGCCATGACATGCGCTAAGAGCGGCTGACAATTTTGATAGAGTAAGCCGGACACGATGGCCGCCATGACAGACAAAAAGCCCTTCTACATCACCACCGCGATTTCCTATCCGAACGGCAAGCCGCATATCGGCCATGCCTACGAACTGATCGCCACCGACGCCATGGCGCGCTTCCAGCGCCTCGACGGCCGTGATGTGTTCTTCCTGACGGGTACTGACGAACACGGCCAGAAGATGCAGCAGACGGCACGCGCCGAAGGCATCACGCCGCAGGAGCTTGCCGACCGCAATTCCGGTGAATTCCAGGCGATGGCGAAGCTTTTGAATGCGTCCAACGACGACTTCATCCGCACGACGCAGGAACGCCACCACGAGACCTCGCGCAACATCTGGAACCTGATGGCCGATAACGGCGACATCTACAAGGATTCCTATGCCGGCTGGTACTCGGTGCGCGACGAAGCCTATTACCAGGAAGACGAGACCGAAGTGCGCGCCGATGGCGTCCGCTACGGCCCCCAGGGCACGCCGGTCGAATGGGTCGAGGAAGCCAGCTACTTCTTCAAGCTGTCAGAATACCAGGACAAGCTTTTGAAGCATTACGAAGAGAACCCGGATTTCATCGGCCCATCAGAGCGCCGCAACGAGGTCATTTCTTTCGTCAAGTCGGGCCTCAAGGACCTTTCGGTCTCGCGCACCACCTTCGACTGGGGCATCAAGGTTCCCAACGACCCCGAGCACGTCATGTATGTCTGGGTCGACGCGCTGACCAACTACATCACCGCGACCGGCTATATCGAAGATCGGAACGGTCCGCGGGCGAAATATTGGCCCGCCGATGTGCATATCATCGGTAAGGACATCATCCGCTTCCACGCCGTCTACTGGCCGGCCTTCCTGATGTCGGCTGGCCTGCCGCTGCCGAAACGCGTCTTTGCCCACGGCTTCCTGCTCAACAAGGGCGAGAAGATGTCGAAGTCGCTCGGCAACGTCGTCGACCCCGTCAATCTCGTCAATCACTTCGGTCTCGACCAGGTGCGCTACTTCTTCCTGCGCGAAGTCTCCTTCGGCCAGGACGGCAGCTATAGCGAAGAGGCGATCGGCCAGCGCATCAACGCCGACCTTGCCAATGGTATCGGTAACCTTGCCAGCCGTTCGCTGTCGATGATCGTCAAGAACTGCGACGGCAAGATCCCGGAGCCCGGTCCGCTGACGGATGAAGACAAGGCGATGCTGGCTGCTGCCGACGCGCTGCTGGATTCAAACCGCGAAGACATGGGCAAGCAGATGATCCACAAGGCTGTCGCCTCGATCATCGGCGTGGTCTCCGAAACCGACCGCTATTTCGCCGGTCAGGCGCCGTGGGCGCTGAAGAAGACCGATCCGGATCGTATGGCCACCGTGCTTTACGTTACGGCAGAAGTCGTGCGCCAGATCGCCATCCTGCTGCAGCCGATCGTACCGGAATCGGCAGGAAAGCTGCTCGATCTCGTTGCAGCACCTGCAGACAAGCGCGATTTCGCAGCGCTCGGCGAGGTCGGCCGTCTGGTTCCGGGTACACAGCTTGATGAAATTACGCCGGTTTTCCCGCGTTACGTCGCGCCCGCCGCGTAAGGACCGCAGATGCTGATCGATACGCATTGCCATCTGGACTTTGCCGATTTCGACGCCGAGCGCGACGAGATCGTTGCGCGGGCCCACCAGTCCGGCGTCAAGCAGATGGTGACGATCTCGACGCGCGTCAGGAAGCTCGACGGGCTGCTGGCGATCACCGAGCGCTATCCGTCGGTCTTCTGCTCGGTCGGCACGCATCCGAACAGCGCCAATGAAGAGCTGGATATCCAGACGGAGGATCTCGTCCGTCTGGCGAATGCCCATGAAAAGATCGTCGCGATCGGCGAAGCCGGTCTCGACTATTTCTACGACACGCAGACGCCTGAAGACCAGCAGACAGGCTTTCGACGGCACATCGCAGCCGCGCGCGAAACGCAGCTACCGCTGGTCATCCATAGCCGCAGCGCCGACGAGGACATGGCGGCGATCCTGACCGAGGAAACAGGGAAGGGGGCCTTCCCTTTCATCCTGCATTGCTTCTCGGCCGGCCCGGAGCTTGCCAGGACCGGCGTCGAGCTCGGCGGCTACATCTCCTTCTCGGGCATCCTGACCTTCCCCAAGTCGGAGGAACTGCGGGATATCGCCAAGACGATCCCGGATGACCGGCTGCTGGTCGAAACCGACGCGCCGTATCTGGCGCCGAAGCGCTGGCGCGGCAAGCGCAATGAGCCTTCCTACGTCGTGAACACGGCCGAAGTGCTCGCCGAAACGCTCGGCCTCAGCTATGCCGACATGGCCCGCATCACCACGGACAACGCCTTCCGGCTTTTCACCAAGATGCCGAGGGTCTAGCGGCGTGGGCTACCGGCGGCGTTTCACCATTCTCGGCTGTTCGTCGTCGCCAGGCGTGCCGCGCATCACCGGTGACTGGGGCGCCTGCAACCCGGACAATCCGAAGAACCGGCGCACGCGCGCATCCTTCATGGTGCAGCAGTTCGACGGCAATGGCGGCGTCACCACCGTCGTCGTCGACACCGGATCCGATTTCCGCGAGCAGATGATCGCCGCCAAGGTCGATCACATCGATGCGGTGCTCTACACGCATCCGCATGCCGACCATATCCACGGCATCGACGATCTGCGCGGCTACTATCACAATGCCCAGCAACGCGTGCCGATCTACGCCAATGCGTTCACGATGGAGCGCATCCGCCAGGGTTTCGGCTATTGCATCGAGACGCCTCTAGGCAGCAACTATCCGCCGATCGTCGAGCCCCGGCTGATCGAGACGCTTGACGCGCCGATCCGCATATCCGGCGCCGGCGGCACCATTTCGTTTCTGCCGCACGAGCAGCAGCACGGCGATATCATCTCGCTCGGCTTCCGTATCGGCAATGTCGCTTATTGCAGCGATATCAGCGACTTTCCGCCGGAAACTGCAGTGAGGCTTGAAAAGCTGGACGTGCTGATCATCGACGCGCTGCAGTACCGCTACCATCCGAGCCATCTGTCGCTGGAACAGTCGCTGGACTGGATCGCAAGGCTGCAGCCGAAGCGCGCGATCCTGACGCATATGCATACGCCGCTCGACTACGACACGGTGATGGGCGAGACGCCGGATCACGTCGAACCGGCTTACGACCAGATGCAGTTCGCGATCGAACTCAGCGAGCTGGAAGAGCGCTGAGGGCGCTAGAAGGCCGGCTTTCCGGGCTTCTCGGGCAATCCTGGCATGGCTTTTGGTTCCATAATCTATCTTATGCGATCTTTGGATGGACGTTGCGGGCGACCTGTTAAAGCCGCCCGCTTCCCTGATTGGCTGTCGTTATGTCCGGCGTTTGAACGTATGCTCCGCTGCCGGAAACGTTCGTGACCGGACATCCTTTGCGTACTCCTCCGCAGCAGCCGCGGTGCGCTTGCCCAGTTCGTCGTAGCGTTTGACGAAGCGTGGCGTGAAATCATTGAAGAGACCGAGCATGTCATCGGACACGAGGATCTGGCCGTCGCAGGCCGAGGATGCGCCGATGCCGATTGTCGGGATATGGATGGCGGATGTGACTTCGCGGGCCAGCGGCTCGACCGTGCCTTCGACGACGACGGCGAAGGCGCCGGAGCCGCCGATCGCGTGGGCGTCGCGGCGGATCTTCGAGGTCTCGTGTTCCGTATGGCCGACCGAGCGGTAGCCGCCGGCGGTATGGACCAGCTGCGGCATCAGGCCGATATGGCCGAGAACCGGGATACCGCGCGCCGTCAGAAATGCGATGGTCTCCACCATCTCCTCGCCGCCCTCGAGCTTGACGGCGTCGCAGCCGGTTTCCTGCAGGATGCGGACGGCGTTGCGAAAGGCCACTTCCTTTGATTCCTGATAGGTGCCGAACGGCATGTCGACGACGACGCAAGCCTTTTCGACGCCGCGCATCACGGCCTTGCCGTGGGCGATCATCATGTCGAGCGTCACGGCCGTCGTGGTCTCCATGCCGTAGAGCACCATGCCGAGCGAGTCTCCGACGAGAAGAAGATCGCAATGGGCATCGAGGAGACGCGCCATCGGCGTCGTATAGGCCGTCAGGCAGACGATCGGCGTGCCGCCCTTCATCGCGGTGATACGGGACGGGGTCAGCCGCTTTGCTGTTCCTGATGCACTCATCGACCCGCTCCTATCCTTGCAACGCCCTGCCCGCCGATGACCCTGTTATCCAGCAACCGCGTGCTGCCGATCCTGACGAAGAGCGCGACGACAACGGGATCACGGATTACTTCGACCGGCTTCAGCGTCGCGGCGTCGCGAACGGCCACCACCTCGGGATTGGCGAGCTGCTCGCGGCCAAGGAAGGCTTTCAAAAGATGTTCGAGCTCTGCCGGATCGGTCAGGCCGGCCGCGACCAGCCGCTCAGCCTCAGCGAGCGCCTGAGGCACGATGACCGCTGCCTGGCGCTCTTCGGCGCTGAGATAGACATTACGCGAGGACAGCGCGAGGCCGTCATGATCACGCACCGTCGGCACGGGCACGATGCGCACGGGCAGCGCGAGATCATCGACCATGCGGCTGATGACGGCGACCTGTTGATAGTCCTTTTCTCCGAAATAGGCGCGCTCAGGCTGGACGATATTGAAGAGCTTGCAGACGACGGTGGCGACCCCGGCGAAATGCCCAGGCCTCACCGCGCCTTCGAGCTCGCGGCCGATTTCGGGCACATCGACAACCGTCATCATCGGCTTGGGATACATGTCGGCGACACCGGGCGCGAACAGGATGTTGACGCCAGCCTGGCGGAGCATGGCCGTGTCGCGGTCGAGATCGCGGGGATATTTGCTGAGATCCTCGTTGGCGCCGAACTGCAGCGGGTTGACGAAGATCGAGGCGACGACGATGTCGTTCTCCACCCTCGCCCGCGACACCAGCTCCATATGGCCGGCATGCAGATAGCCCATGGTCGGAACCAGGCCGATGGTGCGCGATTGCCGGCGCAAGGCCTCAAGCGCTGCGCGCAGTTCGCCGATGTCAGAGAAAACTCGCATTATCCACCCGTCATTCCACCTCGCGTGCATAGAAATTGCAATCGGACCGGAAGGTCAATCCTCCGTCCGGGCCGCCGTCCGGATATAAACGATTATATGCTAATCCGCTGATAATGGGAGCAAATTTCGGGAGTCCGAACTGTGCCGAAGCTTACTGCCTGCCCTTGCCTTCCCGCTGATGATGCCAATCTCACAGGGTATCCTGTCTCAGCCGGAGGTTCCCTTGCCCTGGATCGCCTATATCGTTCATTTCATCGCCGCCGCGTTTCTGACCAACGGCATTCCGCATTTCGTCAACGGCGTCAGCGGGCGCGCTTTCAGGACGCCTTTCGTGAGGATGAGCGGCAGCAAGCTGAGTTCCCCTGAGGTCAACGTCATCTGGGGCTGGCTGAATTTCCTCATCGCCTTTCTGCTCTTCGCCAATATCGGGCCGCTTTATATCGGCACGCCCGGCGATACGATCTTCGTTGCTGCCGGCATGCTGGTGATGGGGGTCATCCTCGCCCGGATCTTCAGTTCCGACGCGCGCTGAAGAGTGACTTGCTAAAAGCAAGTGACTGCGATAGTGACTTGCTTCATGCAACGGACCAGCTTTGCCATTTTCCCATGCCCCGCCGCCCGCGCCCTGAACAGCGTCGGCGATTCCTGGAGCATCATGATCCTGCGCGACGCCTTTCAGGGCCTGACGCGCTTTGACGATTTCCAGAAGAGCCTCGGGATCGCGCCGAACATCCTGACGCGGCGCCTCGCCCATCTGGTCGAGGAAGGCATTCTCGAGAAGCGGCTCTATAGCGAGCGCCCTGCCCGTTACGAATATGTGCTGACCGCGAAAGGACAGGATTTCTTCCCGGTGCTGATGGCGCTGTCGACATGGGGCGGACGCCATGCCCCGCAGGAGGATCTTGCCTATCTTCTCGGCAATGCGTCCGGCGAAAAGCTCGATACCAAGCTGGTCGATGCCAGCACCGGCGAAGAACTCACCCCCCGGAATACCTGCCTGCTGCCCGGCCCCGCGGCCGATGAGGCTGCGCATGAGCGCATCGCGCGAATGAAGGCCTGGTATCTGGGCTTTGATGCCTAGAAAGGACAAGAATATGGATCGGATCGTCGTTACCGGCATGGGCCTCGTCTCGCCGCTTGGAACGGGCGTCGAAACTGCCTGGAGGCGCCTGCTGGCGGGCGGTTCGGGGCTGCGCGTGCTGGGAGAGGATATCGTCGGCGATCTGCCGGCCAAGGTCGGCGGCGTCGTGCCTTCGATTGCCGAGGATCCCGAGGGCGGCTTCGATCCCGACCGCTACATCGTGCCGAAAGACCAGAAGAAGATGGACCGCTTCATCCACTTCGCCATGGGGGCTGCCGACGAGGCCGTCCGCCAGGCTGGATGGATGCCGGAGGATACGGATTCGCGGGAGCGCACGGCAACGATCATCGCCTCGGGCGTCGGCGGCTTTCCTGCGATCACCGAGGCCGTCCGGACGGCAGAGACGCGCGGGCCGCGACGTCTGTCGCCGTTCATCGTCCCTTCTTTCCTCGTCAATCTGGCGGCCGGTCAGGTCAGCATCAAGTATGGCTTCAAGGGGCCGCTGGGCGCGCCCGTGACCGCCTGCGCCGCCAGCGTCCAGGCGATCGGCGACGCGGCGCGACTGATCCGCTCCGGCGAGGCCGATGTCGCGATCTGCGGCGGGGCGGAAGCCTGTATCGACCGCGTCAGCCTTGGCGGCTTCGCGGCGGCGCGGGCGCTGTCCAGCGGCTTCAACGAGACACCGGAACTCGCTTCGCGCCCGTTCGATACCCAACGCGATGGTTTCGTCATGGGCGAAGGTGCTGGCATTCTGGTTATCGAGACGCTCGAGCATGCGCTGGCGCGCGGTGCGACACCGCTCGCCGAACTCGTCGGCTATGGCACGGCGGCCGATGCCTATCACATGACGGCCGGACCTGAAGACGGCGACGGCGCGCGCCGGGCGATGGAAGCCGCGATCCGGCAGGCGAAGATCGCTCCTTCCGAGATCAAGCATCTCAACGCCCATGCGACCTCCACCCCGGTCGGCGATCGCGGCGAGATGGCGGCGATCGCAACGGTCTTCGGCCGCAACCGAGAGATCGCCATCAGCTCCACGAAATCGGCAACCGGCCATCTGCTGGGTGCCGCCGGCGGGCTGGAAGCGATCTTCACGATCCTGGCGCTGCGCGATCAGATCGTGCCGCCGACGCGCAATCTCGAGGAGGCCGATCCGGTGGCAGAAGGCCTCGATATCGTCGGCAAGACAGCGCGCAAGGTCGAGATGGACTATGCGATCAGCAACGGCTTCGGCTTTGGCGGCGTCAATGCGAGCGCCCTCTTCCGCCGCTGGCACTGAACGGGGATGGCGGGCGTCCTCGGCCCGCCACTTTCAAATTTGCTGAAATGGCCTACACTCCAGTCTATATGGCTGGAGGCTCTCGCATGCGTGCTCTATCCGCAGTTTTCGTCTTGTGTGCCGCATTCGTCCTCGCGTCTCTGCCGGTGCGGGCGGAAGACCCGCTCGAGACGACGCGGCAGATCATCGAGCAGCAGATCAATGCCTTCCTGAAGAATGATCCCGACGCGGCCTATTCCTATGCCGCGCCCGGCATCAAGATGCTGTTTCCGGACAAGAACGTGTTCTTCGCGATGGTGAAGAAGAGCTACGAGCCGGTCTATCATCCCGGCAATTACGCCTTCGGCCGCAGCAAGTCGGTCGATGACAACGCGATGATCTATCAGGAAGTGCTGATTTCGGGCCGCGACGGCAAGGACTGGACGGCCATCTACCAGATGGCGCGCCAGCCGGACGGTCAATACAAGATCAACGGCGTCCAGATCGTTCCGAACACCGACAGCAAGGGTATCTGATCTCAGACAGGATCGAGATCACCCCTCGCCCATTCTTCCATCGTCTCGGCCATGAAATTGGCAAAGCGTCCCTCGGCGATCGCCTTGCGAACGCCCTGCATCAGTTCCTGATAGTAGTTCAGGTTATGCCAGGAAAGCAGCATGCCGCCGAGCGCCTCGTTGGCGCGGACCAGATGGTGCAGATAGGCGCGGGAGTAATCGCGCGTTGCCGGGCAATTCGACTGATCGTCGAGCGGGCGCATATCCTCGGCGTGGCGGGCATTGCGGATATTGACCTTGCCGCGGCGGGTGAAGGCCAGGCCATGACGGCCTGAACGGGTCGGCATAACGCAGTCAAACATGTCGATGCCACGGGCCACTGATTTCAGCATGTCGTCGGGCGTGCCGACGCCCATCAGGTAGCGCGGCTTCTCAGACGGAAGAACGGGGAGCGTCGTGTCCAGCATGCGCAGCATGACGTCCTGCGGCTCGCCGACGGCGAGACCGCCGACCGCATAACCCTTGAGGTCGAGCTGCGCCAGCGCTTCGGCGGAGCGGATACGCAGGTTCGGCTGGTCGCCGCCCTGGACGATGCCGAACATTGCCTTGCCAGGCTGATTGCCGAAGGCCACCTTGCAGCGCTCGGCCCAGCGCAGCGACATTTCCATGGCGCGCTCGATCTCGCGCGGCTCGGCGGGAAGCGCCACGCATTCGTCGAGCTGCATCTGGATGTCGGAGCCGAGCAGGCCCTGGATCTCGATCGAGCGTTCCGGCGACATGTGATGCAGGCTGCCGTCGACATGCGACTTGAAGGTCACGCCCTGCTCGTCGAGCTTTCTGAGGCCCGAGAGCGACATGACCTGGAAACCACCGGAATCCGTCAGGATCGGGTGCTCCCAGCGGATCAGCTTATGCAGGCCGCCGAGGCGCGCAACGCGCTCGGCGCCGGGGCGCAGCATCAGATGATAGGTATTGCCGAGGATGATATCGGCACCGGTGTCACGCACCTGGTCGAGATACATTGCCTTGACGGTGCCGACGGTGCCGACGGGCATGAAGGCCGGCGTGCGGATTGTGCCGCGCGGCATGGAGATTTCGCCAAGGCGGGCGCCGCCGTCAGTCTTCTTGAGGGTGAACTGGAAGTTCTCGGTCATCTGTCGTTCCGGAAAAGAAGGCTCGAATCGCCGTAGGAATAGAAGCGATAGCCGGTCGAAATGGCATGTTCGTAAGCCGCGTGCATGGTCTCGAAACCGGCAAAGGCGGAGACCAGCATGAACAAGGTCGAACGCGGCAGGTGGAAATTGGTCATCAGCATGTCGACCGCCTTGAAGCGGTAGCCCGGCGTGATGAAGATGCCTGTGGCACCGGCCCAGGGCAGGATTTCGCTGCTGTCGGCCGCGGCACTCTCGATCAGGCGGAGCGACGTGGTACCGACGCAGACGATGCGCCCGCCCCTCGCCCTGACGGCGTTGAGCTTGGCCGCGATCTCTTCGGTCACATAGCCGCTTTCGAGATGCATCTTGTGATCGTCGGTATCGTCGGCCTTCACCGGCAGGAAGGTTCCGGCGCCGACATGCAGCGTCACGAAATGGCGTTCGATGCCGGCCTTGTCGAGAGCCGCGAAGAGCTCCGGCGTGAAATGCAGGCCCGCGGTGGGAGCGGCGACTGCGCCTTCCTCGCGGGCATAGATCGTCTGGTAGTCGGCGCGGTCGCGCTCGTCTTCCGGCCGCTTGGCGGCGATGTAGGGTGGCAGCGGGATATGGCCGACGGAGGCGATCGCCTCATCGAGCGCCGGACCGGAGAGATCGAAGGCGAGCGTCACTTCGCCGGCATCACCCTTCTCTACGACGGTGCAATCGAGCTGGCCGAGGAAGCAGCTTTCGCCGCTATGGCCGAAGGCGATGCGGTCACCTTCCTTGATGCGCTTGCCGGGCTTGGCAAAGGCCTTCCAGCGATTGGCGCCGACCCGCATATGCAGCGTCGCCGAAACCTGCTGGCCGCCCGCCCCTTCGCGGTGGCGGATGCCTTCGAGCTGCGCAGGAATGACCTTGGTGTCGTTGAAGACAAGCGCATCGCCCGGCTTGAGGAAACTGGGAAGATCGCGGACCACATGATCGCTCAACGCCTCGCCGGCCTTGGCATCGACGACGAGCAGGCGCGCGCTGTCGCGCGGCTCGGCGGGCCGGAGCGCAATCCGCTCATCCGGAAGGTCGAAATCGAAAAGGTCTACGCGCATCGGGGCACTTTCAGGCAAAGCGAAACCCGCCCCACGTTCTCACGCAAGGGCGGGTTCCGTCAGAAATCACAATCAGACGTCGGCGGCAACTCGCATCGAGACGATCGAATCCGGGTCCACGACCGGTTCGCCCTTCTTGATCTTGTCGACATTGTCCATGCCTTCGATGACCTGGCCCCAGACGGAATACTGCTTGTTCAGCCAGGGAGAATCCGCCAGGCAGATGAAGAACTGGCTGTTGGCCGAGTTCGGGTTCTGCGAGCGGGCCATGGAGCAAACGCCGCGGTTATGCGGCGTGGCCGAGAATTCGGCCTTCAGATCCGGCTTCTCGGAGCCGCCCATGCCGGCACGGCTCGGGTTGAAGCTCTCGCTGCCTTTCTTGCCGAACTTCACGTCGCCAGTCTGCGCCATGAAGTCGTTGATGACACGGTGGAAGACCACGCCATCATAGGCATTCTCGCGGGCGAGTTCCTTGATGCGGGCAACGTGCTCAGGTGCGACCTCCGGCAGAAGCTGAATGACAACCTTGCCCTTGGTGGTTTCCAGGATGATGGTGTTTTCGGGATCCTTGATCTCGGCCATTCTTATTCTCCTCGTTCTCGTTGAATTGCGCCGCCGCCTTTACTTGGCGACGGACACCTTGACCATGCGGTCGGGATTGCTGACTTCGCCGTTCTGGCCTTCGCCCTTCTTGATCTTGTCGACGAATTCCATGCCGGAAACGACCTTGCCGACGACGGTGTACTGGCCGTTCAGGAAGGAGCCGTCAGCGAACATGATGAAAAACTGCGAGTTTGCCGAATCCGGATCCTGCGAGCGAGCCATGCCGACCGTGCCGCGCACGAAAGGCGTCTTGGAAAACTCGGCCGGAATGTTCGGCAGGTCGGAACCGCCGGTGCCGGCGAGGCTCGGATCGAAGCCCTTCGACATGTTGCCATACTGGACATCGCCGGTCTGGGCCATGAAGCCGCTGATGACGCGGTGGAAGGCAACGTTGTCGTAGGCGCCCTTCTTGGCGAGCGCTTCGATCTGGGCGACGTGCTTCGGCGCAACGTCCGGAGCAAGCTGGATGACGACGGGGCCGTCCTTCAGCTGGATGGTGAGCGTGTCGGCTGCAAGGGCGTCGCCAACGAAGGACGCGACATACAGCACGGCGGCAAAGGCAACATAAAAGAGTTTCATTGGTGCTCCGGTGCGGCGGAAAACCGCCTCAAGATTTGCGCTTGGATTGAAGGGCTTTGAGAACTGCGGCCGGGACGAAGGCGCTGACATCCCCGCCCATGGCGGCGATCTGGCGGACCAATGTGGCGGTTATGGGCCGCGAGGCCGTTCCAGCCGGCAGAAAGATCGTCTGGACATCCGGCGCCATCTGCCGGTTCATGCCAGCCATCTGCATTTCGTAATCGAGATCGGTGCCGTCGCGTAGACCACGGATCAGCAGCGAGGCTTTATGCTGGCGCGCCGCATCGACGACGAGGTTGTCGAAAGACACGACCTCGATCCCGGCAGCTTTCTGCGGCAGAATTTCGGCAAGCGACTGGCGAATGAGATCGGCGCGTTCCTCGAAGGAAAACAGCGGCGCCTTGCCCGGGTGAATGCCGATCGCAACGATGACTTTCTCGGCGACGTTCAACGCCTGGACGAGCACGTCCATATGTCCGTTGGTAATCGGGTCGAAGGACCCCGGATAAAAAGCAAGCGTCATGGGACCCGGCCGTTTCGTTCGTTGCCTTTTGTCATGGATGCCCCTTTACCGCAAGTCATTTGGCGCCGCCCTGCCCGGCGCCTGAACGCTGGATGAATGCGCCGTTCAAGGCCGTTTCAGATGCGATCTGCATGATTGCAACAGTCAACGCAGCCGATGCCATTCCGGCATCGGGCTCCCCCGGAAGTCACATCGATGCTCATGCTCCTGATCGCCCTCGCCGTCATCATCTCCCTCGTTGGCGAAGTGGCCTATGGCCTCATCAAGGAGAAGTACGAACTACGCTGGGTGCGCCCGGAGGTCAGCGAGCACTATGCGCTGATGCGCCAGCTCGGCGGGATGCAGCGAAACGGGTCTCGAATCTGAACGCCAGATGAACGGGACATTCAAGGTCGCTTCAGACCAGGCTTAGTAAACGACACGTCAACATCCTGCGGAACCATTTCCAAGTGGATGCATTTATCAACCGAAGCGTAGATGCGATACGCGGTACGAAGGAAAAGAAGATGCCCGATAAGATTACCGTCATTAACGTTTTCTGGATGGCAATGATCACGGGAATGCTTACCGCAACTGTCGCACTCTATGACCAGAAGAATGATGCGTCCAAAGTATATGGTCCTTACGCCGCAGCCCGCGCGGCAATCGTAAGCCAATACTGAGGAACGTGAACGCAACTTCGGAAAGGATTGCCCATGTTCACGATTTTGACTGTACTGACCGCCCTCATCAGCGTCATGTTCATCGTGTCCGTGGCGTCGACCATTTCCGCCCTTCGCCGTGAAAGCGAAGAGGTCAAGGCTTACAACGAAAAGCGCATCACTTTCTAAAGCCAGCTCTCCTGCCCTGAGCGCATTCCCCTCCGCGCTCGGGCATTTCAAAAAGCCGGACGCCGTCCCCGCGTCCGGCTTTTTCTTTGTCTTGGTGGCTGGCGGTCAGGCCGGACGATAGGCGAGGCAGCCGCTCTTGCGGTAGGGCAGCACAAGGATTGCTCCCGATGCATAGAGTTTGCGGACATAATCCGGGTTTTCACCACGCACGACGGCAAAGACCGATCCCCAACGCAGCAGCTTGACGCCGTCAGGAAGGTTCGCCGGGCTGCCCGGCGGGCGGAAGACCACGGCGGCCGGCGCCTCGCCGGTGGCTGCGAAAATGCCGGCAAACAGCAGGAAGACGGCGCAGAGGATGACGATAGCCGTCGCTCCCGTCCTTGCGATCCGCCGCGTCCATGCCATCACCGCAATCTCCCTCGTCAGAAGTCGAATATATGCTCGATGCCGGGATCGGCAATCGGCCGGTCGCGCAGCAGCTGCGCGAGATCGGCGATTCTGACGAGGACGAGCAGGCGGTCGCTGTCGAAGCCGGCGCGCGGGAAGCGGGCGATCAGCTCGCCTGGCGGAGGCGTCTGGTCGCTCGCGGGAGCAGTCAGCGACACCATGATCTGATCATTTCCGGCGATTTCCCGGACATCACCACCCGCCTTGGCGATATCGGAGAGAATATGGGTGAAGCGGTCGTAGCGCGGTGTCTCGATCAGGATGCCGCTGGCGCTCTCGGAGGCGACACGGACATCCGGCATAGACGACAGCGCTTCAGCGGACATGCCTGAGACGATCGAGAAGATCGTCAGCTTGGCTTCACCGGTCGCGGCGACTGCGTCGGCGATCACCCCGGCATAGGCAATCTTCGCCTTCCATTCGCCGCCGAGGGCCAGGCGGCGCTCCCAGCCGCGCACGGGTTCGTCGATGGGCGCAGCCCAGAGCTTGTCGATCTGCGGCTGGAACGGATATTTGTACCAGGGCGTCTGGCGCAGGAAGGCGGCGTAATCGATCGCCATGTCGCGGGCCACGATGTCCTGCGGCGTCTTCTCGTCGCCGCGCCAATAAGCGGTCAGCCGTCCCAGCGTTTCTTCATAGGCAGCCTTGAGGCCCATTTCGAGCGTGAAGCTGACGCCGATCGTCGCGACCATCATGCGTGTCTGCGTGTCGGCGCCACCATGACGGTCGGCAATCTCGGTCAGCGCGCAATCGGCTTTCCAGAAATCCTTGACGCTGGCGAGATAGTCGAAGCGGTATTCGTCGCCCGTCTTCAACACCTCGGCGAGACCGTCATAAGCATAGACGATGTGCCATTCAGGATAGGTCAGGAAAGTGTTGGCCTCCTCGCGGCGCATGGCGGGGTCGCGGATCAACGGGCTATAGCTGTCCGCCTGCGGATCGGCATGGCAGAAGGTCTCGACATAGGCGGCGGGGCTCAGAAGCAGAAGCACCACCACGACGATGCCGGAGACGAACAATGCGAGGATCTTGAAAGCCCGGCGCATCAGCGCGCCTCGCTGCGGAAGATGTAGCTCGATGCGATCGCCGCGCCGCCAAGGAAGAGATGCGGCAGGTTTGCCAGGATCTTGAAGCCGAACGGCAGATCCTGGATGCCGTAATTGATGATGCCGAGATCGAGATAGCCGGAGCCGGTGATCAGGCCGAGAAGGCCATCGGCGAAATAGAGCAGGCCGAAATAGAAGAGGAAAAAGCGCGAGGCCCGCACGGAGAGATAGGCAGCGATCGCGGCCCAGAGCGCCGAAGCCAGATGCAGACTGTCATCATAGATATCGAGCGCGAAGATGCCGAAGGCCCTGCCCTCGGCATCCGTCAGACCGGGAATGTAGTTCAGCGCCGCGGCAAACAGCAGCGCCACAGTATAAAGCCCGGCAATCAGTCGAAGCTTGCTCATCGTTTCCCCTCAGATCTTGCCCAGATAATTATCCCAGAAGCGATTGCGAAACAGCAGGCCGGGATCGACCTTGCGTTTCACTGCCGCAAAATCTCCCGCCCGGGCATAAGCCCGCTGCAGCTGGTCGAGGCGCGCATGGGGCCGGTACGGCAGGTAGTAGCTGCCGCCGATGGCGATCACCCGCTCGATCAGAGCCTCGGTCATTCGCGCCATATCGGCCTCGCCGCGTACCGTTTTTTCCTGCGAGAACAGCATGACCGCGGCGATGCGGGGCTCGGTGGCGTAGGCCAGCACGCTGTCGCTATCGGTATTTACATAACGCAACGTGATGTTCAGCAGCTGTTGATAGGACGCCGGGATAACCTCTTGGCAAGCCGTGACAAAATCAGCGAACCGTGACGGCGAGACGAAATATTCGTGGAGAATATCGGTGCGTGTGGGATCGCGGTCGTCGAGGGTAATAACGGGCTCGTTCATCAGGCTGTTGCGCGTCGATGCCGCGGCGATCTGCGGGTTCAGCACCGCCTCCGTCCACCAGCGCATATGCTTGACGCCGTCGGAACCGAGCTGGCGGCGGAAAATTTCGCGTGAGACGTGGCTGATTAGGCCGGAGCCGGTCGCCGCGGGCACATTCGACTGATCGGCCGAGGGGCGATAGGTGATCAGCAGCGCATCTTCGAAGAAGCGGTCGAGCGAGATGTCCATGCGGCCATAGGCCATCTGGATCGAGGGATCGGACGCCAGGACCTCGGCGAAGCGGCGGCCGATATCCTCGCCGGCCAGATGCTCGAAGCTTGGGTCCAGCAGCGTATTCGGTACCATGTCGAGCTCAAGCTCGGTGATGACGCCGAACAGGCCGTAGCCACCCATCGCATGGTTGAAGAGCTCGGTGTTTTCGCTGCGCGAGCAGGTCAGCAGGTTGCCATCCGCCATCATCATCTTCATCGAGCGTACCGTGCTGCCGCAGCCGCTGAAGGGCACCGGCCAGCCATGGGCGTTGACGGAAAAGGTGCTGGCGACGCCGAAGTCGTTGTTCGACTGCATGACAGCAGGCGAAAAGCCGATGGCGTCGAGCTTGCGGATGATCGTCGACCAGCGGGCGCCGGCCGCGACGCGGTAAGTCTTGGCCTTGGTATCGGCCTCCAGCCAATCCTGATCGAGCGTGAGCGCGGTCCCGTTCAGCGGCAGGCTATGGCCGCCCATCGAATGGCGTGCAGCGCTGGCTGCAAATGCCTGGCCCTTGCTGCGGGCGTCGGCGAGCGCCGTGCGGAGCTTGCCGATCAAGGCATCCTGCGGCGGTTCGTTGAAGGTCAGGTGCTGGGCCACCGGCGTCGGCGACAGTTCTCCAGCGTCATTGAGAACGGTGGTGCCGGCGGAAACATCGTCCTGTGGCGGGAAAGCCGGGCCGGGATCGCTCACCGGCGTCAGAAGATATTGCCCTGCAACGGCGCCGGCGATCGCCGAACCCGCAACGAGAACGCCGCGCCGCGTCCAATTCCCCATGATTCCCTCGCCCTAAAATCAACTCAGACTAGCAGGAATCTCTTTAGCGCATAAAAAAACCGGGCGGCAGGGGCCGCCCGGTTTTCCAGCCAAAGCCGGTTAAATTATTCTTCCGTGGAAGAAGAAGGTTCGTCGCTTTCGGCGGCCGGGGGCACTGCGCCCGCTTCGATCGGCGTTTCGTTGGTGATCTCACCGACGTCTTCGCTATCGTCTTCCGGCTCGCTGATGCGCTCGACGGAAACCACCTTCTCGTCCTTGGCGGTCGAGAAGATCGTCACGCCCTTCGTCGCACGGCTGGCGATACGGATGCCGCCGACCGGCACGCGGATCAGTTGGCCGCGATCGGAGACGAGCATGATCTGGTCGCCGTCATCCACCGGGAAGGCTGCGACGAGCAGCCCAATCTCGCCGGTCTTCGACGTGTCGGTGGCGCGGATACCCTTGCCGCCGCGGCCGGAGATGCGGAAATCGTAGGACGAAGACCGCTTGCCGAAGCCCTTTTCGGAGACCGTCAGCACGAACTGTTCGCGTGCCTTCAGCTCTTCGTAGCGCTCGTCGGTCAGCTGTCCTTCTTCGGTGACTTCCTCGCCGACGAGAGCGATATCCTCTTCGTCGACACCCGACGCGCGGCGCTCGGCGGCCGAACGCTTGAGATAAGCGGCACGCTCCCACGGCTCGGCATCGACATGGCCGACGATCGTCATCGAGATGATGCGGTCGCCGTCGCCGAGGTTGATGCCGCGCACACCGATCGAATTGCGGCCGGCAAAGACGCGGACGTCATCGACGGAGAAGCGGATGCACTGGCCGAGAGCGGTGGTCAGAAGCACGTCGTCGTGCTCCGTGCAGGTCTCGACGGAGAGGATCTCATCGCCCTCCTCTTCCAGCTTCATGGCGATCTTGCCGTTGCGGTTGACCTGGACGAAATCCGACAACTTGTTGCGGCGAACGGTGCCGCGCGTCGTCGAGAACATCACGTCGAGGCTTTCCCAGCTGTCCTCGTCCTCGGGCAGCGGCAGGATCGTGGTGATGCGTTCGCCCGGCGCCAGCGGCAGCATGTTGATGAGTGCCTTGCCGCGCGAGGTCGGCGTGCCGATCGGCAGGCGCCAGACCTTCTCCTTGTAGACGATGCCGCGCGAGGAGAAGAACAGCACGGGTGTATGCGTATTGACCACGAATAGCCGACTAACGAAATCTTCGTCGCGGGTGGTCATGCCCGAGCGGCCCTTGCCGCCGCGGCGCTGCGCACGGTAGGTCGTCAGCGGTACGCGCTTGATATAGCCAAGATGCGAGACGGTGACGACCATGTCCTCGCGGGCGATGAGGTCTTCGTCGTCCATCTCGAGGCCGCCATCGACGATTTCGGTCCGGCGCGGTGTGCCGAACTCTTCGCGTACGGCGCCGAGCTCATCCTTGACGATCGTCATGATGCGGATGCGCGACGAGAGAATGTCGAGGTAATCCTTGATTTCCTCGCCGATCTTGTTGAGTTCGTCGCCGATTTCGTCGCGGCCAAGCGCCGTCAGGCGGGCGAGACGCAGTTCGAGGATGGCGCGGGCCTGCTCTTCCGAGAGGTTATACGTCATGTCCTCGTTGATGCGATGGCGCGGATCGTCGATCAGACGGATCAGGCTTTCGACATCGGCGGCCGGCCAGCGGCGGGTCATCAGCTGTTCGCGGGCCGTTGCCGGATCCGGCGCCTGGCGGATGACGCGGATGACTTCGTCGATATTGGCGACGGAGATCGCCAGACCGACCAAGACGTGAGCGCGCTCACGGGCCTTGCGCAGCAGGAATTTCGTTCTCCGGCTAACGACTTCCTCGCGGAAGGCGACGAAGGCGCGGAGCATGTCGAGCAGCGTCAGCTGTTCCGGCTTGCCGCCGTTCAGCGCCACCATGTTGCAGCCGAAGGAGGTCTGCAGCGGCGTGTAGCGGTAAAGCTGGTTCAGGATGACGTCGGCATTGGCGTCGCGCTTCAGCTCGACGACGACGCGGTAGCCCTGGCGGTCGGATTCGTCGCGCAGGTCGGAGATGCCCTCGATGCGCTTTTCACGCACCAGCTCGGCCATCTTCTCGATCATCGTCGCCTTGTTCACCTGGAAGGGGATTTCGGTGATGATGATCTGCTCGCGGTCGCCGCGCATCGGCTCGATCGTGGCAACGCCGCGCATGACGACCGAACCGCGGCCGGTCTCATAGGCGGAACGGATGCCGGAACGGCCGAGGATCTTGGCGCCGGTCGGGAAATCCGGACCCGGAATGATCTGCATCAGATCCGGCAGCTCGATCGCCGGATTGTCGATCAGCGCGATACAGCCGTCGATGACTTCGGAGAGATTGTGCGGCGGAATGTTGGTCGCCATGCCGACGGCGATACCGCCTGCGCCGTTGACCAGAAGGTTCGGGAATTTCGCCGGCACCACAGACGGCTCGGAGAGCGTGCCGTCGTAGTTGTCGCGGAAATCGACCGTTTCCTTGTCGAGATCGTCGAGCAGAGAATGCGCGGCCTTTTCCAGGCGGCATTCGGTGTAGCGTTCGGCTGCCGGCGGATCACCGTCGACGGAGCCGAAATTGCCCTGGCCGTCGATCAGCGGCAGGCGAAGAGACCAGTCCTGCGCCATACGGGCCAGCGCGTCGTAGATCGCCGAGTTGCCGTGCGGATGGTATTTACCCATCACGTCACCCGTGACGCGGGCGCATTTGACGTATTTCTTGTTCCAGTCGATGCCGAGCTCGGACATGCCGTAGAGGATGCGCCGGTGGACGGGCTTCAGGCCGTCACGGACATCAGGAAGCGCGCGGCTGACGATGACGCTCATCGCGTAATCGAGATAGGACCGCTGCATTTCCTCCATGATGGAGATGGGCTCGATGCCTGGCGGGAGCTTCCCGCCGCCTGGGGGTGTTTGTTCAGTCAAAACAGATCACGATCTCTTTGTAGAATCACTGAAAGATTTATAGCGGAAAGCCCCGTTCCGCGCCAATTTGAGCGCGAGTTTTGAACAGGCTTTTGCGGCGGAAAGGCGGCAATTCTGGCGTTTTCGCGTCCCAGTGCGGGACAGCCATTTGCCAAATGCGGAAGGCAGCTTCACAATCGGAAAAATCAAGCCTTCATATGGTGTTCCGGAGAGACAATGGCAAGCGCCGACCAACTGATCAACGCCTTCACGACGCTGCTCGTCACCATAGATCCACCAGGGCTGGCGCCGATCTTTCTGGGACTGACCACCGGCATGAGCCGCAGCCAGCGCAAGCAGGTGGCGCTGCGCGGCTCGATCATCGCCTTCATCATCCTCGCGGTCTTCGCCCTGTTCGGTTCCAGCGTGCTCGGGGTGCTCGGCATCTCGATCGGCGCTTTCCGCATTGCCGGGGGCCTGCTGCTCTTCTGGATCGCCTTTGAAATGGTCTTCGAAAAGCGCCAGGACCGCAAGGAGAAGACCAGCGCGGTGGCGATCACCAAAGACCATATCCAGAATATAGCGGTCTTCCCGCTGGCAATTCCGCTGATTGCCGGACCAGGCGCGATTTCGGCCACCATCCTGATCGCGGGGTCGCTGCCAACGACCTTCGAACGGGCGCAGCTGTTGATCGTCATTGCCGCCAACCTGCTTCTGATGCTGGCGGCACTGCTGATCGCCGATCGCCTCGACCGCTTTCTGGGGGTTACCGGCCGGGCGATCCTGACGCGCCTGCTGGGCGTCATCCTGGCGGCGCTGGCGGCACAGTTCGTGGTCGATGGCGTCAAGGCGGCGTTCAGCCTCTAGGCGCCGGAGAATGCCATTTCAGAGCGGCTAGCGATCCGTTCGCTTGGCCTTGAGAATGCGCTTCCAGATGGTGCCGCCCAGATATTTATTGAAGATGACGAAATAGGCGATGATCAGGGCAAAGCACAGCAGGGCCGGACCGCCCTGCAACGAGAAGCCGTCATCCGTCTTTCCACCAAAGATCAGAGCCACGCCGAAGCCGGCGACCCAAAAGATCGTGAAAAAATCAAGGATTGCGGCCAGAACGATCCGCCAGGTCGCCGGCGCCTTCTGCGCCGGTGCAACGTCACTCATGAAAACCCCTTACTATCGCGGATGCCCAAATGAAAACGGCGCCTCGCGGCGCCGTTTGGATCAAAACGGAATGTCGTCGTCGAGATCCCGCGAGAAGTTGCCGCCGCTGCCGCCACCGCTGCTGCTGCCGCCACGGCCACCGCCGGAGGACTGGGACGGCGCGCCGTAATCGTCGCCGTAGCCGCCACCGCCGCCACCGTAATCATTGTTGTTGCTACGGCCGCCACCGCCGAAGCCGGAGCTTGCGCCACCGCCGTCACCGCGGCCGTCGAGCATCGTCAGCGTCGAGTTGAAGCCCTGCAGCACGACTTCCGTCGAGTAGCGGTCCTGGCCCTGCTGGTCCTGCCACTTGCGGGTCTGCAGCGCGCCTTCGATATAGAGCTTGGCGCCCTTCTTTACATACTGTTCGACAACCTTGCAAAGGCCTTCGTTGAAGACGACGACGGTGTGCCATTCGGTCTTTTCGCGGCGCTCGCCGGAATTGCGGTCGCGCCACTGTTCGGATGTCGCGATACGCAGGTTGGCGATCGGACGGCCGTCCTGGGTCCTGCGGATTTCGGGGTCGGCGCCCACGTTTCCGATCAGAATTACCTTGTTTACGCTACCAGCCATGCTTTTCACCTTACCTGCCGCCCTGCCCGGCGGCGCTTGAAACAATCGGTGTACCTTAAACTATAGAGCCCACGCGCGGCGCGTCCATCGGCCCGTCATCCACAAGGAATTTTGTTCTTTCTTTGTTCTATTTATTCACTATGATCCTGTCAACAGAATCGAAAACCTTCTCCTCCCCCGGATTTGAGCCTCGACTCGCCCGCGAGCATCACTAAATAAGGGGCTTCATCCAAGAGACCAAAGCAGAGACGATGAGCGAACTGAAGACGATTTCCATCCGCGGCGCGCGTGAGCATAATTTGAAGGGCATCGACCTCGATCTGCCGCGCAACAAGCTTATCGTGATGACGGGCCTTTCGGGGTCCGGTAAATCCTCGCTGGCATTCGATACGATCTATGCCGAAGGGCAGCGGCGCTATGTCGAGAGCCTCTCGGCCTATGCGCGGCAGTTCCTGGAAATGATGCAGAAGCCTGACGTCGACCAGATCGACGGCCTTTCGCCGGCGATCTCGATCGAGCAGAAGACGACGTCGCGCAATCCGCGCTCGACGGTCGGTACGGTCACCGAGATCTACGACTATATGCGTCTGCTCTTTGCGCGCGTCGGCGTTCCCTATTCGCCGGCGACCGGCCTGCCGATCGAGAGCCAGACGGTCAGCCAGATGGTCGACCGCGTCCTCGCCTTCGAGGAAGGCACGCGTCTTTATATTCTGGCGCCGCTCGTGCGCGGCCGTAAGGGCGAGTACAAGAAGGAACTCGCCGAACTGATGAAGAAGGGCTTCCAGCGCGTCAAAGTGGACGGCCAATTCTACGAGATCGCCGACGTTCCGGCGCTCGACAAGAAATACAAGCACGATATCGATGTGGTCGTCGACCGTATCGTCGTGCGCGCCGACATGTCCTCGCGCCTGGCCGACAGCCTGGAGACCTCGCTGAAGCTCGCGGATGGCCTTGCAGTCGCCGAATTTGCCGACAAGCCGCTGCCGCCGGAGGAAACCGCTGCCGGCGGTTCGGCCAACAAGTCGCTGAACGAGACGCATGAGCGCGTGCTGTTCTCGGAAAAATTCGCCTGCCCGGTGTCCGGCTTTACGATTCCGGAAATCGAGCCGCGGCTCTTCTCGTTCAACAACCCGGCCGGTGCCTGCCCGACCTGCGACGGTCTCGGCGCGCAGCAGAAGATCGACGCCAACCTGATCATTCCGGAACCGGAGCGGACGCTGAAGGACGGCGCGATCGCGCCCTGGGCCAAGTCGTCTTCGCCCTATTACAACCAGACGCTGGAAGCGCTCGGCAAGCATTACGGCTTTAAGCTCGGCACCCGCTGGAGCGCCCTCTCTTCCAAGGCGCAGGATGTGATCCTGAACGGCACGGAAGAGAAGATCGAATTCCACTATGCCGACGGCGCACGCTCCTACACGACGCACAAGACCTTCGAAGGCATCATCACCAATCTCGAGCGCCGCTGGAAGGAAACGGATTCCGCCTGGGCGCGCGAGGAAATCGAGCGCTTCATGTCAGCGGCACCCTGCCCGTCTTGCGCCGGTTACCGGCTGAAGCCGGAAGCGCTGGCCGTCAAGATCGACAAGCTGCATATCGGCGAAGTCACCGCCATGTCGATCCGCATCGCCCGCGACTGGTTCGAAGTGCTGCCACAGCATTTTACCGCCAAGCAGAACGAGATCGCCGTCCGCATCCTGAAGGAGATCCGCGACCGCCTGCGGTTCCTGAACGATGTCGGCCTCGAATATCTCAGCCTGTCGCGCAATTCCGGTACGCTGTCGGGCGGCGAAAGCCAGCGCATCCGGCTGGCATCGCAGATCGGCTCGGGCCTGACGGGCGTTCTCTACGTGCTCGACGAGCCGTCGATCGGCCTGCACCAGCGCGACAATGCCCGCCTGCTCGATACGCTGAAGCACCTGCGCGACATCGGCAACACCGTCATCGTCGTCGAGCATGACGAGGATGCGATCCTGACGGCCGACGACGTGGTCGATATCGGCCCGGCAGCCGGTATTCACGGCGGCCAGGTGATCGCCCACGGTACGCCACAGGACATCATGGCGAACCCGAAGTCGCTGACCGGCAAGTATCTCTCCGGCGAACTCGGCGTTCCCGTGCCCGATGAACGGCGCAAGCCGAAGAAGGGCAAGGAGATCAAGGTCGTCGGCGCCCGGGGCAATAACCTCAAGAACGTCACGGCGGCGATCCCGCTCGGCGTCTTCACCGCAGTGACGGGCGTTTCCGGCGGCGGCAAGTCGACCTTCCTGATCGAGACGCTCTACAAGTCGGCGGCGCGCCGCGTCATGGGCGCGCGCGAAATTCCGGCCGATCACGACCGCATCGATGGCTTCGAGCATATCGACAAGGTGATCGATATCGACCAGTCGCCGATCGGCCGCACGCCGCGCTCGAACCCGGCGACCTATACCGGCGCCTTCACGCCGATCCGCGACTGGTTCGCCGGCCTGCCGGAAGCCAAGGCCCGCGGCTATCAGCCGGGCCGCTTCTCGTTCAACGTCAAGGGCGGCCGCTGCGAGGCCTGCCAGGGCGACGGCGTCATCAAGATCGAGATGCACTTCCTGCCGGATGTCTACGTCACCTGCGACGTCTGCCACGGCAAGCGCTACAATCGCGAGACGCTCGACGTGATGTTCAAGGGCAAGTCGATCTCCGACGTGCTCGACATGACGGTCGAGGAAGGCGTCGAGTTCTTCGCTGCCGTTCCCGCAGTGCGCGACAAGCTGCAGTCGCTCTTCGATGTCGGCCTCGGCTATATCAAGGTCGGCCAGCAGGCCAATACGCTGTCAGGCGGCGAGGCGCAGCGCGTCAAGCTCGCCAAGGAACTGTCGAAGCGCTCGACCGGCCGCACGCTCTACATTCTCGACGAGCCGACGACCGGCCTGCACTTCCACGACGTCGCCAAGCTCCTGGAAATGCTGCACGAGCTGGTCAACCAGGGCAATTCCGTCGTGGTCATCGAGCACAATCTCGAAGTCATCAAGACTGCCGACTGGGTGCTTGATTTCGGCCCCGAAGGCGGCGATGGCGGCGGCGAGATCGTCGCGACCGGCACGCCCGAGGCGATCGTCAAGGAGAAGCGCTCCTATACCGGCCAATTCCTGAAAGAGCTTCTGGAGCGCCGCCCGGTGAAGAAGACGGTCGCGGCGGCGGAGTGAGATGCTGAGACAGGCGGCCGCTGACGATCTTGAGACCGTGCGCCGCCTGACCATGGCGGCTTACGGCCCCTATGTCGCGGAGTTCGGCGGTGAGCCGCTGCCGATGCGTGAGGATTATGCGCCGCGGATCGCCAATGGCGAGGTGTGGCTGCTCGATACTGATGGCGAGCCTGCGGGGCTCGCCGTGCTGGAACGCCATGCGGATCACGCGATGCTGTTCAGCATCGCCGTGTCGCCTGATCATCATAGCCGCGGGATCGGCCGTACGATCCTCGGCTGGGTGGAAGACAAGACGCGCGAATGGGAGCTGCCGGAAGTCAGGCTCTATACCAATGCGCGGATGGAGAGGAATATCGCGATCTACCGTGCCTTCGGCTTTCAGGAAACGGGTCGACGCCCGAACCCCTACCGGGCAGGATGGGTGATCGTCGACATGGCAAAGCAAATCGCCTGAACGGGCAAAGGGAGGAACAGAATGAGCAAATCCGGCACTATCCGCGTCGGTATCGGCGGCTGGACATTCGAGCCTTGGCGCAATCATTTCTTCCCCTCCGACCTGAAGCAGAAGGACGAGCTGAATTATGCCAGCCGCCAGCTGAAGGTCATCGAGGTCAACGGCACCTATTACAGCTCGCAGAAGCCTGAAACCTTTGCAAAATGGGGCGCGGATGTGCCCGACGGGTTCATCTTCTCGCTGAAGGCCAGCCGTTTCGTCACCAACCGCAAGGTTCTCGGCGAGGCCGGCGAATCCATGCAGCGGTTCCTGACGCAGGGGCTGACGGAGCTCGGTGACCGTCTCGGCCCGATCCTCTGGCAGTTCGCGCCGACCAAGAAATTCGAGCCGGATGATTTCGAAGCGTTTTTGAAACTGCTGCCGGACAAGCAGGATGGCCTGCCCTTGCGCCATGTCGTCGAGGTCCGTCACGACAGTTTCAAGGCGCCCGACTTCGTGGTGCTGCTTGCCAAATACGGCGTGGCGCCTGTCGTGGCCGAGCATTTCGATTATCCGATGATACCGGACGTCACTGCCGACTTCGTCTATGCGCGGCTGCAGAAGGGCTCGGACGAGATCAGGACCTGCTATCCGCCGAAGGACCTGAAGGCCTGGGCAAAGCGGCTGGAGACCTGGGCCGAGGGCAAGGTGCCCGGCGATCTGCCTCTCATCGACCCGGATCGCAAGGTGAAGGCCGAGCCCCGCGATGTCTTCGCCTTCATGATCCATGAGGGCAAGGTGAACGCCCCGTTCGGCGCCATCGCGCTGCAGGAGGAAGTCGGCACGTAATCTCGGCGATCAGAACGGCAAGACGTGGGCGGCGAGATCTTCCGCCGTCAGCCCCTTGCCGGCTCGCTGTCCGGCGAGGCTGTGGAGATAGACGCCGATCGCCGCCGCCTCGAAGGCAGGAAGGCCTTGCGCCAGATAGGCGCCGATGATGCCGGCAAGCACGTCGCCGGATCCCGCGGTCGCCAGCCAGACCGGCGCGTTGGTGTTGATCAGCGCCCGCCCATCGGGTGCGGCAATAACGGTATCGGCGCCCTTGAAGACGATCGCCGCGTTGGCGCGCCTTGCCGCCATCTGTGCCTTGGCGGTCTTGCCGAGACCGGTATCGGCAGCAATATCGGGAAACAGCCTGGCGAACTCGCCGTCATGCGGCGTCAGCACCAGACGCGGCTCACCACCGGCGAAGAGATCGAAGAGGCGCTTCGGCTCCTGGCGGAACGAGGTGATGCCGTCGGCGTCGAGCACCAGGCGCCGGTCGCTCAGTAACGCTGAATAGTCCCTCGCCTGTTCGCCTATCCCGAAGCCCGGGCCGAGCACGAAAGTCTGCAGCCGGTCGTCCTCCAGCCATTCCTCTAGCTGCGCCACGTCGCCGATCTCTCGCAGCATCACGGCCGTCAGATGCGCGCCGTTTTCCGCAAGCGCCTCCGCCGGTGCTGCGATCGTCACTAGGCCTGCACCGGCCTTGAGGCCCGATATGGCCGACATCCGCGCTGCGCCGGTCTTGCCCGCCGAACCGGAGAAGACGACGAGATGGCCGCGTTTGTATTTGTGCGTCTCCAGCCGCGCCGACGGCGTCAGATGCGCCCATTCGGCCGGCGTGTTTTCGGCGATCTCCGAAGCGGCATTTGCGCGAACGATACGGTGGGGAATGCCGATATCGATGACATCGAGCGTTCCGCAGAGTTCCCTGCCCGGCATCAGCAAATGTCCCGGCTTGCGGGTCATGAAGGTGATGGTCTGCGCGGCGGCGAAGGCTGCGCCGAGCAGCTCGCCCGTCGTCCCATCGATGCCCGATGGCAGATCCACGGCGATGACAGGCAGGTCGGCCCAGCGAACGGCCGCGATGATCTCCTCGACCTCTTTGGGAACATCACGGCTCAGCCCGGCGCCGAACAGCGCGTCGATGACGACGTCGCCAGCTTTCGGCTCGTAGGTTTCGAGCGGCTCGACATCTCCGGTCCATTCCGCACAGGCGCGTTTCGCGTCGCCTTTCAGCCGCTCGGGATCGCCGAGTTGGAAGACCGCGACTTCGGCGCCGCTTTCGGCTAGGAAGCGCGCCGCCACATAGCCGTCACCGCCATTGTTGCCGGGTCCGCAGAGGACGGCGAAGCGAAGTGCGCCGGGATAGAGCCGCATGGCCGCTGCCGCCACGGACGCTCCCGCGCTTGTCATCAGCGTGAAGCTGTCGATGCCGCTTTCGGCCGCCGCCTTGTCGACATCAGTCATTTCGGCGGGCGTCAGAAGCAGGTTACTCAATCGATCTGTCATGCCGCCATTGAAGTCAAAAAACGCCTAAAAAACAACCGGATTCGGGCGAGGTGTACGCGATGAATATTTATGCATTTGCCTATTTTTATTCCAACAGCACTCCGGGCATCGAAAGTGCCGCCCGCAGAAAAATCGGCCATTTCTGCGGGATTTTCGATTTTTTCCGATCAAATTTGTCATCTTTTTATAAAAAATCGCTGTCAAACAGGCGCTTAGACGCGGTTTCGGATGCATTTACCGGATTTTTTCGATCTGGCCCGTTGCGAACTGGCATGATACCTGCATCATGTTTCGCGAGCGGCATACGCACGCTTTAACGGGAGAAGCGGAGAGTCATTTTCTCATGAAAAAGATCGAAGCGATCATTAAGCCTTTCAAGCTCGACGAAGTGAAGGAAGCCCTTCAGGAAGTCGGCCTGCAGGGTATTACGGTTACGGAAGCAAAGGGCTTCGGTCGCCAGAAGGGCCACACGGAGCTTTACCGTGGTGCCGAATATGTTGTCGATTTCCTGCCGAAGGTGAAGGTCGAAGTGGTTCTTGCCGACGAGAACGCAGAAGCCGTCATTGACGCAATCCGCAAGGCCGCCCAGACCGGCCGCATCGGCGACGGCAAGATTTTCGTTTCGAATGTCGAGGAAGTCATCCGCATTCGTACTGGCGAAACCGGTATCGACGCTATCTAAAGCAGGCCTTGCGCCCAAGAGGCAAAGCCAGGTCGTCATAGCAAATCAAAGGGAGTGTTTCATGGCGAGTGCAAGCGAAATTCTGAAGCAGATCAAGGAGAACGACGTCAAGTTCGTCGATCTGCGCTTCACCGACCCGAAGGGCAAGCTGCAGCACGTCACGATGGACGTCGTCTGTGTTGACGAAGACATGTTCGCCGATGGCGTCATGTTCGACGGTTCCTCGATCGGCGGCTGGAAGGCCATCAACGAGTCGGACATGGTTCTGATGCCGGATCCGGACACTGTCCACATGGACCCGTTCTTCGCGCAGTCCACCATGGTCATCATCTGCGACATCCTCGATCCGGTCTCGGGCGAAGCCTATAACCGCGACCCGCGCGGCACCGCCAAGAAGGCCGAAGCCTATCTGAAGGCGTCCGGTATCGGCGACACCGTATTCGTCGGTCCGGAAGCCGAATTCTTCGTCTTCGACGACGTCAAGTACAAGGCCGACCCGTACAATACCGGCTTCAGGCTCGACTCGACAGAACTGCCGTCGAACGACGACACCGAATATGAAACCGGCAACCTCGGCCATCGTCCGCGCGTCAAGGGCGGCTATTTCCCGGTCCCGCCGATCGACAGCGCCCAGGACATGCGTTCTGAAATGCTGACGGTTCTCTCGGAAATGGGCGTCGTCGTCGAAAAGCACCACCACGAAGTGGCCGCTGCCCAGCACGAACTCGGCATCAAGTTCGACACGTTGGTTCGCAACGCCGACAAGATGCAGATCTACAAATACGTCGTGCACCAGGTCGCCAACGCCTATGGCAAGACGGCAACCTTCATGCCGAAGCCGATCTTCGGCGACAACGGCTCGGGCATGCACGTTCACCTGTCGATCTGGAAGGGCGGCAAGCCGGGCTTCGCAGGCGATGAATATGCGGGTCTTTCCGAATCCTGCCTCTATTTCATCGGCGGCATCATCAAGCATGCCAAGGCGCTGAACGCCTTCACCAACCCGTCGACGAACTCTTACAAGCGTCTCGTCCCGGGTTATGAAGCACCGGTTCTGCTCGCCTACTCGGCCCGCAACCGCTCGGCTTCCTGCCGTATTCCGTTCGGCAGCAACCCGAAGGCAAAGCGCGTCGAAGTCCGCTTCCCGGATCCGATGGCGAACCCCTACCTCGCCTTCGCTGCCATGCTGATGGCCGGCCTCGACGGCATCAAGAACAAGATCCATCCCGGCAAGGCCATGGACAAGGACCTGTACGACCTGCCGCCGAAGGAACTGAAGAAGATCCCGACCGTCTGCGGTTCGCTGCGTGAAGCGCTGGAAAGCCTCGACAAGGACCGCAAGTTCCTGACCGCCGGCGGCGTGTTCGACGACGACCAGATCGACTCGTTCATCGAGCTGAAGATGGCCGAAGTGATGCGCTTCGAAATGACGCCGCATCCTGTCGAATTCGACATGTACTACTCGGCATAAGCTTCAAACTGAAGGGCCCCGGTGAAAGCCGGGGCCTTTCCAGATGTCACTGAGGCTGATGGCGACATGACACTCATGTGACGAAATCCTGCACAAATCTTGATTTGAGCAGGCCCAATCACCAAATCTGGTGATGAAAGGAAGTCGTACCATGAAAGAAAGAGTTGCAAAGTTCGGCATCGGTGAAGTGGTCCGGCACAAGGTATTTCCGTTTCGCGGCGTGATCTTCGACGTCGATCCGGAATTCGCGAATACGGAGGAGTGGTGGAACGCCATTCCCGCCGAAGTTCGCCCCAGCAAGGACCAGCCGTTCTATCACCTGCTCGCCGAGAACGACGAGAACGAATACGTCGCGTATGTATCGGAGCAGAACCTGGTGAATGACGAAAGCGGCGTTCCGCTTCGCAATGAACAGGTCTACCAGATCTTCGACATGGCGCCGACCGGCCAGTTCAAGCCCAAGATGAGCCTGGCCAACTAAGCGCATTGAACATCAATCTAAGGAAGCCCCGCTCCGGCGGGGTTTTTCTTTGCCTGCGACAAAAAAACCCGGCGCCAAGGCCGGGTTTTCGAATGCGATATGGTCAGACGCTTACTGAGCGGTCTTCGCAGCGTTCTGCGCGTCTTCCAGCTTCTTGCGGGCTTCTTCGGCCTTCTTCTGCATGCTGTCCTGCAGGCTCTTCTGGCTTTCGGCAAGCTTCGATTCGGAAACTGCTTCGCCGTCGTAAGCGCCGGTGAAGCCTTCGAGCGAGATCTTGATCGGGTTCGGAGCGCGGCGGAAGTTGATCGAGGTGAAGATCACGTCGCTGCCCTTCTTGAGGCTGGCGATCATCGCGTCGGTCAGCGGCAGTTCGGCCGTGCACTTGTCGGGCAGGCAGACTGCGTAATCGAGCTTCTGGCCCTTGTTATTGTCGATCTGCATCATGATGCCGGGCGGGATCAGGCGGGCGGTCGGAACCGAGACCTGGAGGATCTTGCGGTTGACCTTGCCGGAAACGCTGATGAGGCCGACAGCCGTGACGAGCTGGCCGCCATTGGCGAGGATCAGGTTCTGAACGACGCAGATGTCGTTGTCTTCCTGCTTGCTGCAGGTCTTGTACCAGCCGAGCCGCGGTGCGCCGGCAGCCTGCTGCGGGGCATTGGCGGCGTCCTGAGCGAAGGAGGACACCGGTGCCGAGGCGGCGCCGAAGGCAACTGCGAGAACGGACAGGGCTGCCCGCATTTTCTTTTCAGACTTGAAGATCATAACGGATTCCGTCTCCTGATACCCATTCGGGACCGCGACCTGCAGCCCTCTCCAACCGGGTCATTCGGCACTCCACCTCATAAAACAATGAGGCAAATGCATGACCCCGAACTTCGGGAACACCTGTTACATTGAGGCGGTCCAGATATCCAGTATTTCTTTGGCAATTTCTGGATGCTCATAAAGATTTGAGGGCGAGAATGTTCGATTTTTCGCGCTCCGTGATAGTCTTCGCGCGAATCGAGCCCTGCCGGAAAGGAATTCAGAGATGCTCCGGATCGCCCTGCCCGCTGTCTTCGCCCTCATCTGCACTGCCGCCGCCGCCGAGCCGCTTCACGGCATTGCGATGCACGGCCAGCCGGCGCTGCCCGCCGATTACAAGAGCCTCCCTTACGTCAATCCGGATGTGAAAAAGGGCGGCCACATCACCTATGGCGTGGTCGGCACCTTCGACAATCTCAATCCCTTCATCCTGAAGAGCATGCGCACGACGGCGCGCGGTATGTGGGACCCCGATTACGGCAACCTCGTCTACGAATCGCTGCTGCAGCGCTCGCGCGACGAGCCTTTCACGCTCTATGGCCTGCTCGCCGAAAGCGTCGAGTGGGACGACAACCGCACCTTTATCCAGTTCAATCTCAATCCGAAGGCGAAATGGGCGGACGGCCAGCCGGTGACGGCTGAGGACGTGATGTTCACCTTCGAGCTGTTGCGCGACAAGGGCCGCGTACCGTTCTCGACGCGCCTCAACCTGGTCTCGAAGATGGAGAAGGTCGGCGAGCGCAACGTTCGCTTCACTTTCAACGACAAGGCGGATCGCGAGACGCCGATGATCTTCGGTCTGATGCCGGTGCTGCCGAAGCATCTGATCGACCCGGAGACCTTCGACCGCACCTCGCTGACGGCGCTGGTCGGTTCCGGTCCGTACAAGATCAAGACGGTAAAACCCGGCGAGAGCATTACCTTCGAGCGCGATCCGAACTATTGGGGCAAGGATATCCCCTCCAAGGTCGGGATGGACAATTACGACCGGATCACCGTTCAGTATTTCCTGCAGGACACGACGCTGTTCGAAGCCTTCAAGAAGGGCGATGTCGATGTCTATCCTGATGGAAGCCCGGGTCATTGGGCGAGTGCATACAATTTCCCGGCGGTCAGCTCCGGTGCCGTGATCAAGGACACGTTCCAGCCGCAGCTGCCGAGCGGCATGTTCGGCTTCGTCTTCAATACCCGCCGGCCGATGTTCCAGAACGTCAAGCTGCGCGAAGGTCTGTCGCTGGTCTTCGATTTCGAATGGGCGAACAAGAACCTGTTCTCCGGTGCCTATAAACGCACGGAAAGCTTCTGGCAGAATTCGGAGCTTTCAAGTTTCGGCGTCCCGGCCGATGCGCATGAGCTTGCGATGCTCGGGCCGCTGAAGGACAAGATCGATCCTGAGATTCTCGACGGCACCTACAAGCTGCCGGTCACCGATGGATCGGGCCGCGACCGCAAGGTGCTGAAGCAGGCGGTCGATGTGCTGAAGGAAGCCGGTTATTCCATCAAGAACGGCAAGATGACCGATGCCAAGGGCAAGGTTCTCGCCTTCGAGATCATGACGCAGAATGCCGATCAGGAAAAACTCGCGATCGCCTATCAGCGCTCGCTGCAGACGCTCGGCATCACCGCTTCGATCCGCACGGTCGACGATTCGCAGTATCAGAGCCGGACAAACAGCTTCGACTACGACGTCATCGTCAAATCCTATGTCTCGTCGCTGTCGCCCGGAAACGAGCAGCTGTCCTACTGGGCGTCGGCAAGCCGCGACCGCGAGGGCAGTTCGAATTTCGCCGGCGTCGCCGATCCCGATGTCGACACCGCGATCAAGCATCTGCTAACCGCCCGCTCCGACGAGGATTTCACCGCGGCCGTGCGCTCCCACGACCGGCTGCTGCTATCAGGCCATTACGTGCTGCCGCTCTATCACATCGACCAGCAATGGATCGCCAGGAGCAAGCGTATCGGCCATCCGGACAAGGTTCCGCTCTACGGATACCAGCTGCCGGCCTGGTGGGACCAAAGCGCCCAGTAGGCGGTTCCTTTTTTCTGCCTGGTTGAAGTCGGCGGCGTGAGCGCATAGATGGCGTTAAGCACCGAAGCCAGAAAAGGAAAACACCATGGAACGCATTACCATCGACGTCGTCTCGGATGTCGTCTGCCCCTGGTGCTATCTCGGCAAGGCGCGGCTGGAACTCGCCATCGCCGAAGTGCAGGACGAGGTCGGCGTCGACATCAACTGGCGCCCCTACCGGCTGAACCCGGATTATCCGCCTGAAGGCGTCGACCAGAAGAAGAGCCTGGAAGAGAAGCTCGGCGGCGCCGAACGCGTCGCGCAGGCTCACAAGATGCTCACCGATTTCGGCAAGGAAGTCGGCATCGCCTTCAATTTCGAAGCGATCAAGATCGGCCCGAACACGCTCGATGCGCACCGCCTGATCCACTGGGCGATGATCGAGGACCGCGACAAGGCCGACAAGGTCGTCAACGGCCTCTTCAAGGCGAATTTCGAGGAAGGCCGCAATGTCGGCGATCACGCTGTCCTGCTCGACGTCGCCGAAAAGGCGGGCCTCGACCGCGCCGTGACCGCTTCGCTGCTTTCGTCGGACGCCGACAAGGATCTCGTCGTCGAAGAGATCGAATCGGCGCAGAAGATGGGCGTCAACGGCGTGCCGTTCTTCATTTTCGACCAGCAATATGCGGTCAGCGGTGCACAGACGCCCGACGTGATCGCCGGCGCGCTGCGCGATATCGCCAAGGCGAAGGCCGAAGCCCGCGCCGGGATGAACTAACCCTTCGCCAGTTCCGCCAATTGCGTCATGACAACGGCTGCGCCCTGCAGCCGTTTCTCCGGCGTCGGCAGATCGCGCGTCAGGAACAGGCTGTGATCCGGGCGGATCTTCGCCATCGAGCCCTGCTTGCCGATATAGCCGACGAGATTTGCCGGGTTCGGAAACTCCTTGTTGCGGAACTGCACGACGATGCCCTTCGGACCGGCGTCCAGCTTCTCGACATTGGCGATGCGGCAGAGCGACTTCACGTAGACGATCTTCAGCAGATGCTGAACCTCGATCGGCATCGGGCCGAAGCGGTCGATCATCTCGGCGCCGAAGCCGTCGATCTCCTTGAGTTCGGTGATTTCGCCAAGGCGGCGGTAAAGCGCCATGCGCAGATGCAGGTCCGGTACGTAGTTGTCGGGGATCATGACGGGCGTGCCGACGGAAATCTGCGGCGACCAGCCGGTATCGGCGATCTCGTCGACGCCCTTCACTTCGGCAACGGCTTCCTCGAGCATCTGCTGATAGAGCTCGAAGCCGACTTCCTTGATATGGCCGGACTGTTCCTCGCCGAGCAGATTGCCCGCACCGCGGATGTCGAGATCGTGGCTGGCGAGCTGGAAACCGGCGCCCAGCGTATCCAGCGACTGCAGCACCTTCAGGCGGCGCTCGGCGGTCGCCGTCAGCACCTTGTTGACCGGCAGCGTGAAGAGCGCGAAGGCGCGCACCTTCGAACGGCCGACGCGGCCCCGCAGCTGGTAGAGCTGAGCGAGGCCGAACATGTCGGCGCGGTGGACGATCAGCGTATTGGCGGTCGGCACGTCGAGGCCGGATTCGACGATGGTGGTCGACAGCAGCACATCATAGCGGCCTTCATAAAAGGCGTTCATGATGTCTTCGAGCTCACCCGCCGGCATCTGGCCGTGGGCGACCGCGACCTTCAGCTCCGGCACATCGGATTGCAGGAAGGCGTGAACGTCTTCGAGATCGGCGAGACGCGGGCAGACATAGAAGCTCTGGCCACCGCGATAATGCTCGCGCATCAGCGTCTCGCGGATGACGAGGCTGTCGAAAGGCGAGATGAAGGTGCGCACCGCCATGCGGTCAACAGGCGGCGTTGTGATCAGCGACAGCTCGCGCACGCCGGTCATCGCCAGCTGAAGGGTGCGCGGGATCGGCGTCGCCGAGAGCGTCAACACGTGTACGTCGCTCTTCAGCTCCTTCAGCCGTTCCTTGTGCTTGACGCCGAAATGCTGCTCTTCGTCGATGATCAGCAGGCCGAGATTGGCAAAGTTGATGCCGGCGCCGAGCAGGGCATGGGTGCCGACGACGATATCGGTCTTGCCGTCGGCGACTTCCTTCTTGGTCAGCGCCAGATCCTTGGAGCCGACGAGGCGCGAGGCCTGCTGGACACGGACCGGAAGACCGCGGAAACGCTCCGAGAAGGTCTTGAAATGCTGGCGCGACAGCAGCGTCGTCGGCACGACGACCGCCACCTGCACCCCGTTCATGGCAGCGACGAAGGCGGCGCGCAGCGCAACCTCCGTCTTGCCGAAGCCGACATCGCCGCAGACAAGGCGATCCATCGGGCGCCCCGCCGCCAGATCGTCACGAACAGCCTCGATTGCCGTGTCCTGGTCTTCGGTTTCGTCATAGGGGAAACGCGCGGCGAACTCGTCGTAAAGTCCCTCCGGCGTCGTCAGCACCGGTGCATGGCGCGTCAGCCGTTCCGCGGCGATGCGGATCAGGGCGCCCGCCATGTCGAGCAGGCGCTTCTTGAGCTTGGCCTTGCGCATCTGCCATGCGCCGCCGCCAAGCTTGTCGAGCTGCGCTTCGGTACCCTCGCCGCCATAGCGCGACAAGAGATCGATGTTCTCGACCGGCAGGAAGAGCTTGGCCTCGTCGGCATATTGCAGTTCGAGGCAGGCATGCGGGGCGCCTGCCGCCTCGATGGTACGCAGGCCAATGAAGCGGCCGATACCGTGCTCGGCATGGACGACAACCGAACCTTCGTCGAGACCGGCAACTTCCGAGATGAAATCGGCGGCCCGCTTGCGGCGCTTCGAGCGGCGCACCATGCGGTCGCCGAGAATATCCTGCTCGCCGATGACGATCAGGTCGCCGCTTTCGAAGCCGGATTCGAGGCTAAAGACGGCGGCAGCCGCCTCGCCTTTGGCCAGCGCGTTGACATCCTTCAACGCCTCGATCGGCTTGACGCGTTCGAGCCCATGCTCGTTCAGCACCTGAAGGAGCCGCTCCAGCGAGCCCTCCGTCCAGGCGGTGATCAGCAATTTGGCGCCGGACGCCCGCTTGTCGGCAATGTACTTGACGACAGCATCAAAGACGTTGACGCGCTCGGCGTCACCGCCGGCTTCGGCGTTCGAGCGAGCCCAGCGTACGCCCTTGCGCGCGTCGATATTGACGACCCGCCTCGCCTCGCCTTCATGCTCGTTGAACGGCGTCATGCGGATGGCGTTGAAGGCATCCAGCGTGCTGGCGAAGGTCTTGCTGTCGAGATAGAGCTGGCCCGGGGTCACGGGCTTGTAGGGCGTGCCCTGCGCCATCTGACCCTTGGCGGGCTGGCCGGAGCCCAGGCGCGCGTCGTAATAGTCGAGAACGAGCTTGGAGCGCTCTTCGGCCGCTTCGCGCACCGTATGGTCGGTGACCAGCTGGAAGCCCTTGAGATAGTCGAAGACCGTTTCCAGCCGCTCGTAGAAAAGCGGCAGCCAGTGTTCCATGCCGGCGTAGCGGCGTCCCTCGGAAACGGCGAGATAGAGCGCGTCGTCGCGGGTGGCGGCGCCAAAGGCCGAGAGATAGTTCTTGCGGAAGCGGCTGATCGTATCCGGCGTCAGCGTCACTTCGCTCATCGGGTTCAGATCGAGCGAGCGCACCTGCCCTGTCGTGCGCTGGCTGGCCGGATCGAAGCTACGGATGCTTTCCAGCGTGTCGCCGAAGAAATCGAGGCGGACCGGCTCTTCCGTTCCAGGCACGAAGACATCGAGAATGCCGCCGCGCACTGCATATTCACCAACTTCGCGAACGGTTGCGACACGATCGAAGCCGTTGCGCTCAAGCCGGCCCGCGATATCGTCCATGCGCACCTGGTTACCCGGACGCGCCGAGAAGGCCAGGCTCTCGATGACATCCTGCGGCGCCACCTTCTGCAGCATGGCATTGACGGTCACCAGCACGATCGCCGCATGCGGCTTCTTCTGATGCGCAATGAGGCCGCTCAATGCCGCCAGGCGGCGTGCCGACGTATCGGCGCTCGGCGAGACGCGGTCATAGGGCAGACAGTCCCAGGCCGGCAGTGTCAGGACAGGGATATCCGGCGCCACGAAGCTCAGCATCTGCTCCAGATCGGCCATCCGCTGGCCGTCCGAAAGGACATACGCTACAGGCTTTCCGGCGCGCGCAAGCTCGGCGAGCAGCAGCGGCTCCATGCCCGAGGGCACGTTGCCGATCGTCAGCGGCTCGGCGGCGGCTGCGAGCTTCGTGGCATCAAATCCTGAAATCATTCCGGTTTCCTGAGAGCGGTATCGGCGGGATATTCGAAATCGGGCTTGAAGGCGGCGAGACGCGCAAACATCGGCGTCTGAAAACGCTCCGGCACCGGCCATGTTCCCATCACCCAGCGCACAAGGTCGTTGTCTTCCTCACCCATGATGGTCTCGAGCTCGTCGAGTTCGGCCTCCGACAGCGTCGCGATCTCGGCTTCGGCGAACTGACCGAAGACCAGATCCATTTCACGCAATCCCCGGTGCCAGCAGCGGAACAAGATCCGGCGGCGGCGCGGGTCCAGCCCGGCGCTCGAGAGCGTTACACCTGTCATCGCAATACCTTCCTGTTGATGCGCCTCTATAGACCCTGGAAAGCGGCTTGTCAGCCTTGCCAAGGCCCCATTCTTCATCGCATTTTGCGGCCATGCGCCCGACCATTCTCGATCCGCTGTTTTCCCCCGTTTCGGCTCTCGCAGGCGTCGGCCCGAAGATCGCGGAGCTGCTCGTCAAGCTGCTCGGCCGCGAGACGCCCGACGACACCCGCATCATCGACCTTTTGTTTCATGCGCCGCATTCGCTGGTCGACCGGAGGAACCAGCCGGGTATCGCGCGCGCGCCACAGGGCGCGATCGTGACGATCACGGCGCGCGTCGACCGCCATCAGGCGCCGCCGCGCGGCAAGAGCAATATTCCCTACCGCGTCTTTCTGCACGATGAGACCGGTGAGCTCAGCCTCGTCTTCTTCCGCGGCCAGGCGGCCTGGCTCGAAAAGCAGCTGCCGCTCGACGAAGACGTCACCGTCAGCGGCAAGGTCGACTGGTTCAACGGCCGCGCGACGATGGTGCATCCGGATTATATCGTGAAGGCCAGCGAGGCCGAGAACCTGCCGCTGGTCGAGCCGGTCTATCCGCTGACCGCGGGCCTATCGCCGAAGACGCTGCGCAAGATCATCGACGTTGCGCTGCCGCGCGTGCCCGAACTGCCGGAGTGGATCGACTTCCCCGTCGTTCAGAAAGAGGCCCTGCCGTCGATCCGCGACAGCTTCCTGATGCTGCACGAACCGCGCGACCCCGAGGATATCGATCCGCAGACGCCCGCCCGCCGCCGGCTTGCTTATGACGAATTCCTCGCCGGTCAGCTGTCACTCAGCCTGGTGCGGCAACGGCTGCGAAAGGTCGCGGGCCAGCCCGTACACGCCACTGGAGAAATCAGCTCCAAAATATTGCAATCGCTTCCCTTTTCGCCAACGAAGAGCCAGACGATAGCAATCGGTGAGGCGCTTGCAGACATGGCAGGCGAAGACCGAATGCTGCGGCTCCTGCAGGGCGATGTCGGCTCGGGAAAGACGCTGGTGGCACTGATGACGATGGCCGCGGTCATCGAAAGCGGCGGCCAGGCCGTGCTGATGGCCCCGACCGAAATTCTGGCGCGCCAGCACTATGCGACCATCACAAAATTCGCGGCATCCGCCGGTCTCGGCATCGAGGTGCTGACCGGGCGCACCAAGGGCCGGGAGCGCGAGGACATTCTTGAGCGCATCGCGTCCGGCGAGGCGCAGATCGTCATCGGCACGCACGCCCTCTTTCAGGACAGCGTCAGCTACAAGAACCTGATGCTCGCGGTCGTCGACGAACAGCATCGCTTCGGCGTCCACCAGCGCCTGCGGCTGACGGCGAAAGGCATCTCACCGCATATGCTTGTCATGACCGCGACGCCGATCCCGCGCACGCTGGTTCTGGCAGCCTTCGGCGACATGGATGTGTCGAAGCTCACCGAGAAGCCCGCCGGCCGCAAGCCGATCCAGACGATCACCATTCCCAACGAACGCACCGGCGAGATCGTCCAACGGCTCAAGGGCGCGCTTGCCGAAGGCAAGAAGGCCTACTGGATCTGCCCGCTTGTGGAGGAATCCGAAGAGAGCGACCTGATGTCGGCCGAAGAGCGGCATGCGACGCTCTCTTCCGCGCTCGGCCCCGGTATCGGCCTGATCCATGGCCGCATGAGCGGGCCGGAGAAGGACGCCGTCATGCTGGCCTTCAAGAGCGGCGAACTCCGGCTGCTGGTCGCCACCACGGTCGTCGAAGTCGGGGTCGACGTGCCGGATGCGACGATCATGGTGATCGAGCATGCCGAGCGCTTCGGCCTGGCGCAGCTCCATCAGCTTCGCGGCCGGGTCGGCCGTGGCGATGAAGCTTCCACCTGCATCCTGCTCTACAAGGGACCGCTCGGGGAAACCGGCCATGCCCGGCTTTCGATCATGCGCGAGACCGAGGATGGCTTCAGAATTGCCGAGGAAGACCTGAAGCTGCGCGGCGAAGGCGAGCTTCTAGGGACGCGCCAGTCGGGCACGCCGGGTTTCCGGATTGCCAGCCTCGAGGATCACGCCGATCTGCTGGAAATCGCCCGCAAGGATGCGGCCTATCTGATCGAGCGCGATCCGGAACTCACAAGCGAGCGCGGACAGGCCGTGCGCACCCTGCTCTATCTATTCCGGCGCGATGAGGCGATCCGCTTTCTTCATGCGGGCTGATGCCTTTAGCTTCGGCGCCGCCGGTTCGGCGCCCGGCGCGACCGGCAGATATTCGGGGGTGACGAGGCCGCCGGAAACCAGAAGCTTGGCGCCGTCCTCCGCCGTCATATCAAGGACGACAATCTTCTCGCGCGGCACGAAGATCAGGAAGCCTGCTGTCGGCACCGGCGTCGGCGGCAGGAAGACACAGACCATGTCCTTGCCCATCGCATTGAACTTCGAAGCGATCTCGCCCTTGGCGTCGGTGGCGATGAACACCAGCGACCAGAGACCGGCGCTCGGATATTCGATCAGGCCGACCTTCTTGAAGGAATCGCTGCGCTCCTTGAGCACCGTCTCGAAGATTTGCTTTACGCTCTTGTAGATGCTGCGCACCAGGGGAACGCGGCGCACCAGGGATTCGCTGAACTGGACGATCGTCTGGCCGATGAGGTTCTTGCCAAGAAAGCCGATGACGGTGATGAAGATCATCGCGATCAGCAGGCCGGAGCCCGGAACGGCGAAATTCAGGTAGCTGTCGGGATCGTAGCGGGCCGGAATATAAGGCTTCACCCAGCTGTCGGCCCAGCGAACGACCGACCACGTTAGCCACAGGGTGATGGCAATCGGGGCACAGATGATGAGCCCCGCAAGGAAGTTGTTTCTGACGCGCGTGGTGATCGGCAGGCGGGGAATCTTGTTCGTCATCGCTCGCGATGAGCTCCCTTGAGTCTATCAGCTGTCGTGATCAGGCGCTCCCCCGTACCTTCGCAACGAAGCTGCCAGAATTCGGTTCCCCGGACAAGCCTCGTCCGGGGATTTACGGCTTCACTCCACCGTGACCGACTTGGCAAGATTGCGCGGCTGATCGACGTCGGTGCCCATGAAGACGGCCGTGTGATAGGCGAGCAGCTGGATCGGCAGCGAGAAGATCATTGGGGCGATGATTTCGTCGACATTCGGAAGCGTGATCGTCGCCATGGTCGGCAGCTTGGAGGCGCCGGCTCCCGCTTCATCGGTGATGAAGATGATCCGGCCGCCGCGGGCAGCGACTTCCTGCATGTTGGACACGGTCTTTTCGAAGAACCGGTCATAGGGGGCGATGACGATGACCGGCATGTTCTCGTCGATCAGCGCGATCGGGCCGTGCTTGAGCTCGCCGGCGGCATAGCCTTCGGCGTGGATATAGGAGATTTCCTTGAGCTTCAGCGCGCCTTCCATGGCGAGCGGGAAACTGGTGCCGCGGCCGAGATAGAGTACGTCACGGCATTTGGACAGCTCGCGCGACAAGGCTTCCATCTGCGGCTGGATGAGGTTCAGCACGCGGCTCATGATGCGCGGCATTTCAGCGAGATGCTTGACCATCTCCCTCTCGTCCTTCGGGCTCAGCGTCCCACGAGCCTTGGCGGCGCCGAGCGCCAGCGACGCCAGCACGGCGAGCTGGCAGGTGAAGGCCTTGGTCGAGGCAACACCGATTTCGGGACCAGCCATGATCGGGAAGACGGCATCGGATTCGCGGGCAATCGTCGATTCGCGGACATTGACGACGGCGCCGATCTTCAGGCCGTTTTCCTTGCAATATCGCAGCGAGGCCAGCGTATCGGCGGTTTCGCCGGACTGGGAGATGAAGAGCGCTGCCTGCGTCGGTTGCAGCGGCATCTCGCGGTAGCGGAACTCGGAGGCGACGTCGATCTCGACAGGCAGGCGCGCATAGCGCTCGAACCAGTATTTGCCGACGAGACCGGCAAGATAGGCGGTGCCGCAGGCGGAGATCGCCAGACTGCTGACCGACTTGAAATCGATATCCGCAGCATTGGCGCCGATCGTGTTGTCGGCGAAGTTCACATAATGGCTGAGCGCGTGGGAGATGACCTCCGGCTGCTCGTAGATTTCCTTCTCCATGAAGTGGCGATGATTGCCCTTGTCGACGACATAGGCCGTCGCCTGGGAGATCTGCCGTGGACGCTTCACGACATTGCCGTTGAAGTCGAGGATCGCAGCGCCTTCACGGGTGATGATGGCGCAGTCGCCATCGACGAGATAGGTGATCTCGTTGGTAAAGGGCGAGAGCGCGATGGCATCCGAGCCCAGGAACATTTCGTGCTTGCCGTAACCGATCGCCAGCGGCGGGCCGGAGCGCGCGGCCATGATCGTGCCCGGGTGATCCTTCAGCATGACCGCCAGGGCATAGGCGCCGGTGACGCGGTTCAGCATCTTCAGCATCGCCGCCTGCGGTTCCAGACCCTCGCGCAGATACTTGGCCATCAGGTGCGCGATGACTTCGGTATCGGTCTGGCTCTCGAAGACCGAACCCTCGGCCGTCAGATGATCGCGGATTTCCGAGAAGTTCTCGATGATGCCGTTATGGACAACGGCGACGCCTTCGACGAAATGCGGATGGGCGTTGGTTTCGTTCGGAACGCCGTGCGTTGCCCAGCGGGTGTGGGCGATACCGGTCGTGCCCGGCAACGGTTCCGCATCGAGGCGCTTCTCGAGATTGAAGAGTTTGCCCTCGGCGCGGCGACGATCCATGACGCCGTCATGAACGGTTGCGACACCGGCGGAATCATAGCCGCGATATTCCAGTCGCTTCAACGCATCGACAAGGCGCCCGGCAACCGGCTTGCCACCGACGATACCAACAATACCACACATGAAATAATCCCCAACCGCTTTGAAATGGTGACGCCACTCCTAGCAATTTATTCTTATTTCTCAATCGCTCAGGTGGTCACTTTGGATTTCCGGCCGTAACTCAGCCCTTGGCCTTCTTCTGAGCCTTGATTGCTAGCGCCCGTTCGCGCAGCAGCTTTGCACGCTCGGGCTTCACTTCCTGGCGTGCGCGGCCGAATGCGAGAGCATCACCGGGCACATCATCGGTGATGACGCTGCCGGACGCAATGTAGGCGCCATCCCCAATATGGACAGGTGCCACCAGCGCGCTGTTCGACCCAATGAAGGCATTGGCACCGATTCGGGTCTCGTATTTGTTCACTCCATCGTAATTGCAGGTGATCGTCCCTGCCCCGATATTGGTGTGCGCACCGATCACGGCGTCGCCAATATAGGTCAGATGGTTGACCTTGGCGCCCTCGGCAATCTTGCCGTTCTTCACCTCGCAGAAATTGCCGACCTTCGATCCCTCGCCGAGATCCGCACCGGGCCGCAGCCGCGCAAACGGGCCGACCGTAGCGCCGGCGCTGACATGGGCGCCCTCGATATGCGAGAAGGCATGGATGACGGCGGCGCCATCGATCGTCACGCCGGGACCAAAGACGACATTCGGCTCAATCAGCGCGTCTTGGCCGATGACGGTGTCATGCGACAGAAACACCGTTTCCGGTGCGACCATCGACACGCCCGATATCATCAGCTCGTGACGGCGGCGCTCCTGCCAGAGGCGCTCGATATTGGCGAGTTCGGCGCGGTTGTTGCAGCCGGTCATCTCGACCTCGGGCGCATCGACAGCCGTGACGCGGCCGCCGAGCGAACGGGCGATCTCGACGAGGTCGGTCAGATAATATTCGCCCTTGGCATTGCTGTTGCCGATACGGCCAAGCAGATCAAGCGCCTTGCGGCCATTGATCGCCATCAGACCGCTGTTGCACCACGTGATGGCGCGTTCGGCGTCGGTCGCATCCTTTTCCTCGCGGATGGCGATCAGTTCACCGTCCTTGACGAGCAGCCGGCCGTAGCCGGTCGGCTTTTCCGTGTGGAAACCGATGACGACGATGTCGCTGCCATCCGCCAGTCCCTGACGCGCCGCCTTCAGCGGGCCGTCGGTCTGCAGCGGCACGTCGCCATAGGTGACGAGGATGTCATCGTAGCCGCGGGCGATCGCCTCGCGGGCTGCGAGCACGGCGTGGCCGGTGCCAAGCCGCTCCTTCTGTAGATGCGCCTCGACGGCAACGCCGCCGATCTCGGCTGCCTTCGCCACCGCGTCGGCATCGCGGCCGACGACGAGCGCGACCGAGGAAATCCCGGCTCTCGCGACAGCGTCGACCACATGTGCGACCATCGGACGATTGGCGACCGGATGAAGCACCTTCGACTTCGAAGACTTCATGCGGGTGCTGTCGCCGGCAGCGAGGATGACGGCAAGGCAGGTGCGTTCCATATCGGGGCTCCAAGAATCCATTGGTTGGCGCTTTGCTGTCACATAGCAGCAAGGCCGAGCAGCGACCAAGATGAAAAAATCGGTCTGGTGCTCAGGCGGTGACGCGGTTGATCGTCAGGAAGGCTTCGTGAACGTGATCGCGACCATCGATGATGACGTCCTCCATCGCCTTGCGGGCGCCGGCGACATCCCCGGCGGCGATCGTATCGACAATACGCATGTGCGTGTCGGCGATATTGGAGAAGCCGTTCTGCGACGGCGGCGTGCTGATGCGGAACATGCCGACGAGCGCTGCTTCGATCAGGCTGCCGAGCGTACGCATGAAAGGATTGTGAGAAGCATCGGCGACCGCCAGATGGAAGCGCAGGTCGGCAAGCGCCAGGCTTTCCGTCGTATGCCCGGGCTCGGCCATGACAAGCGCCAGCTCGCGAAGATGAGCGATATCCTCCCGTGTGGCACGTTCGGCCACCAGACCGGCTGCGAAGGGCTCGAAGGCCAGGCGGATATCGTAAAGCTGCAGCAGGAACTCTTCGGTGACGCCGTTGTCGAAATGCCAGGCGATGATCTCGCTGTCGAACATGTTCCAGAGGTTCTTCTCCGTCACGCGCGTTCCGACGCGGGCCTTGGCGACGACCATACCCTTGGCGGCCAGCGTCTTCATCGTTTCACGAAGAACGGTGCGCGACACCTTGAACCGCTGGGCGAGCTCGGCGTCGCCGGGCAGAATCGAGCCGACCGGATATGTTCCGGCAACCATCGCCCTGCCCAGCTCGTCCACGACCTGGGCGTGGCTTGTCCGCGTCTTCCGTCCCGCCTTGCGGGTATCAAGCATTCTGCTGCGCAAGCAACACGTCCTCCGTCAGGCATACCTCTTGTTCAGGCTGGAAAGGAACAGAATGGCCTTCTGCATCAAGATGAATGCGAAGAGCAGAAGCCCGATCAAGATCTTGGTCCACCAGCTCGACAGGGTTCCGTCGAAGGTGATGTATGTCTGAATGAGCCCCTGTATCAGGAGACCGATGAAGGTTCCCGCTACGAATCCTGCACCCCCAGTCAGCAGCGTCCCTCCAATGACGACCGCTGCAATGGCATCGAGCTCGACGCCCACTGCTGCAAGGGAATAACCGGCAGACGTATAAAGTGAAAAAACGATTCCGGATAGGCCCGCCAGAAAGCCCGACAGGGCGTAGATCTGGATGGTGGTCTTGGCCACCGGGACACCCATCAGTTCAGCGGTTTGAACCCCGCCGCCGAGCGCGTAGACGTTGGTGCCGAAGCGGGTGCGGTGGGCGAGGAAGATGCCGGCTGCGAAGACGATCAGCATGATGCCGCCGATCAGCGTCAGCCTGCCGCCGCCCGGCAGGCGGTAATAGATGCCCGTCAGCGTCGAGTAGTATTCGTGCTCGATCGGGATGCTGTCGATCGACAGCACATAGGACATGCCGCGGGCCAGGAACATGCCGGCGAGCGTGACGATGAAGGGCGGCATCTTCAGGTAATGGATGACCGCGCCCATCAGCCCGCCGAAGGCGGTGGTGATGACGAGAACCATGGCGAAGGCGACAAGCGGATGAATAGCCGTATTGCGCAGGATGACGGCGAGGAAGACGCCGGTGAAGGCGATCACCGAGCCGATCGACAGGTCGATACCGCCGGAGATGATGACGAAGGTCATGCCGACCGCGGCGATGCCGAGGAAGGCATTGTCGGTCAGCAGATTGCCGGCGACGCGGGTCGACAACATGTTCGGATACTGCGCTGCGCAGGCCGCATAGGACAGGATGAAGATGACGATCGTGGCGAGCAGAGGCAGGTAGCGGGAATTCATTTCGGCTGCTCCACGCGCATGCCCGCGCTCTCCGCCGGCTTGCGGCTGAAGAAGGCCGCTGCCGATTGCAGCGCCGGCGACTGGATGATGAGAATGACGAGGATGATGATCGCCTTGATGATCAGATTGAATTCCGGCGGGAAGCCGGAGAGCAGGATGCCGGTGTTGACCGCCTGAATGATCATCGCGCCGATCAGCGAGCCCAGGATGCTGAAGCGGCCGCCGAGCAGCGAATTGCCGCCGACGACGACAGCCAGGATGGCGTCGAGCTCTAGCCACAGGCCGGCATTGTTGGCATCGGCACCCTTGATATCGGCGGCGACGATGATGCCTGCGATCGCGGCACAGAGCGCGCTCAGCATATAGACAGCCATCAGCAGAACCGGCGTGCGGACGCCTGATAGCGTGCTGGCGCGCCTGTTGATGCCGACCGCTTCGACCAGCATGCCAAGCGCCGTGCGGCGCACCAGCAGGATGACGATCGCGCCGACGAGCAGCCAGATGACCACGGGCATCGGCAGATAGGCGAAGGAACCGCTGCCGAAGAAGATCAGGCCGGGATCGTTGAAGGTCATGATCACGCCTTCGGTGATCAGCTGCGCGATGCCGCGCCCGGCGACCATGAGGACGAGCGTGGCGATGATCGGCTGGATGTTCAGGATGGCGACGAGGAAGCCGTTCCAGACGCCGCAGAGCAAACCGACCGCAAGCGTCACGACGAGCGTATAGGCCAGCGAATTGCCGGAAACGATCGACGACGCGGCTACCGCGCCGCAGATCGCGATGACGGCGCCGACCGAGAGGTCGATCCCCTTTGTGGCGATGACCAGCGTCATGCCGATCGCCAGCAGCGCCACGGGCGCACCACGGTTCAGCACGTCGATCAGGCTGCCATAGAGCCGGTCGTTCTGAACAACGATGTTAAAGAATTGCGGGAACATGATGAAATTCAACGAAAGAATGACAACAAGCGCAATCAGCTGCGGCGCGAGGCGTATGGCGAGCGCCTTAAGCGAGGAACTCATGCATCCTCCGTCTTCTTCTCAGCCGCAGCGATGGCATCGACGATGCCCGACGCGGTGATGCTGTTGCCTGAGAGCGAGGCAATATGTTCGCGGTCACGAAGTACAATGACACGTGAACTATAGGCCACAAGCTCTTCCAATTCCGACGAAATCACCACCAGCGACATGCCCTTGGCGCAGAGCTCCTCGATCAGCCGGATGATCTCGGCATGGGCTCCGACATCGATGCCGCGGGTCGGCTCGTCGAGGATCAGGAAGTCCGGATTGGTGGCCAGCCAGCGCGCCAGGATCGCCTTCTGCTGGTTGCCGCCGGACAGCAACCGGATCGGCTTCTCGCGGTCGGTGGTGCGGATGTCCAGCGCCTTGATATACTGGTCCGCCAGCGCGTTCTGCTCGCTGCGGGAGAGCGGCCTTGCCCAGCCGCGGCGCGCCTGCAGTGCAAGGGCGATATTCTCGCGGATCGACAGGTCGCCGATGATGCCGTCGGTCTTGCGATCCTCGGGGCAGAAGCCGAAGCCCTGGCGGATTGCCGCCCGGGGGCTGTTCAGCGCGACGGGCTTGCCGTCGATCTCGGCCTTGCCGCTATCGGCAGTCTCGATACCGAAGAGCAGCTCGGCGGTCTCCGTGCGCCCGGAACCCAGGAGGCCGGCGACGCCGACGACTTCGCCGACGCGGATTTCGAGATCGAATGGCTTCACCTTGCCACGCTTGCCATAGGCTTCGAAGCGATACTTCACCGCTCCGGCCTCGGTGCTGCGTTCCTTGGCAGCTTCCTCGGCATGAGCGAGCTCGCGGCCGAGCATCATGGCGATCAGGCCCTGGCGCGGAAGTTCGGCGGTGTCGCGGGTGCCGACGAGGCGGCCGTTGCGCAGCACCGTTATGCGGTCGCTGATCTCATAAACCTGTTCGAGGAAGTGTGTAATGAAAACAATACCTAGCCCCCTCTCCTTCAAGTTTCTGATGATGCGGAAGAGCATCGCCACTTCCTGCGTATCGAGGCTGGCGGTCGGCTCGTCGAGGATCAGGACCTTGCCCGAGAGATCGACGGCGCGGGCGATGGCTATGACCTGCTGCACGGCGACCGAGAAGCGGTCGAGCTGCGCCGTCACGTCGATCATCAGGCCGTACTGGGCGAGCAGTTCGCGCGCCTGCCTGTTCATGCTGCGCACGTCGACTATGCCGAAGCGCCGCGGCTGACGGCCGAGGAACAGGTTTTCGGCGACGCTGAGATTGGGGAGGAGATTGACCTCCTGATAGACGGTACCGATGCCAAGCCGCTGGGCCGCAAGCGTATCGCTCGGATCGATGTCGCTGTCATCGAGCGTCAGGCTGCCGCCATCACGGCGATAGGCTCCCGTCATGCATTTGATGAGTGTCGATTTGCCCGCTCCGTTTTCGCCGAGCAGCGCATGCACTTCGCCCTTGCGCAGGGTGAAATCCACCTTGTCCAGCGCGATCGCGCCGGGGAAGAATTTCGATATGCCTGACGCGACGAGGACGTTCTCGAAATCGTGAATCATGGTCCGGCCGTTTCCTGATATGCACCCCGTCATGCCGTTGCAGATGCGGGACATGACGTCCCGCACGCAGAGGCAGTCCCGCACCGGTCCATGATGGGCCGGTGCGGTTCCAGCGTCAAATCAGTAGCCCTGACCCTTCTTCTCCTCGTAGACCTTCATCGGATCGTCGGCCTGCGTGTAGAGCTTGGATTCGGTCTGGATCCACTTCGGCGGAGCCTTCTTGTCCTTCAGATACGCATCGAGCGCATCGAAGGCGGGGCCGGCCATGTTCGGCGTCAGTTCGACGGTGGCATTCGCCTCGCCGTCGGCCATCGCCTTGAAGAGATCCGGAACGGAGTCGATCGAGATCGTCAGGATGTCCTTGCCCGGCTTCAGGCCGGCTTCCTTGATCGCCTGGATGGCGCCGACGGCCATGTCGTCGTTATGGGCGTAGAGGGCGCAGATATCCTTGCCGCCATTCTCGGCCTTCAGGAAGCTTTCCATGACTTCTTTGCCCTTGGCGCGGGTGAAGTCGCCGGTCTGGCTGCGGACGATCTTCAGGTTGTCATGGCCGGTGATGGCTTCCTCGAAGCCCTTCTTGCGGGCGATCGCCGGCGACGAGCCTGTCGTGCCCTGCAGTTCGACGATGTTGCACTTCTTGTCGCCGACGGTCTTGACCAGCCAGTCGCCGGCCACCTTGCCTTCATGGACCTGATCGGAGGTCACGGCGGTGAGATAGAGATCTTCAGGTGCCTTGATCGTGCGGTCGAGCAGGATGACCGGGATTTCGGCTTCCTTGGCTTCCTTCAGGACGTCGTCCCAGCCTGTTTCAACGACCGGCGCAAGCAGGATGGCATTGACGCCCTGGGCGATGAAGGAACGGATCGCCTTGATCTGGTTTTCCTGCTTCTGCTGAGCGTCGGAGAACTTGAGATCGATGCCGCGCTTCTCGGCCTGCTGCTTCGTCACCGTCGTTTCGGCAGCGCGCCAGCCCGATTCCGAGCCGATCTGCGAAAAGCCAACGACGAGACCGGCGGCCTGGGCCGAACCGAACGTGCAGGCAGCCAGAATCGTGGCACTCAAGAGTGCTGTTTTTAGTTTCATGATTGTCTCTCCCAAAAGGCCGCTCCTCGCGGCGCAGGATCAAAAAAATCATATAGTATTACTTTTGTAAATGGACATTTTGGCATGCACCGCAGCAAAAAAGGCGCCCCTTTCGGAGCGCCTTTCGCAATCGCAAAAGTTGCGGCCGGATATTATTGCGGCAGCTTGTCGTCGACGCCTTCAACGTAGAAGTTCATGCCGAGCAGCGTGCCGTCATCTGCCTTCTCGCCAGCCTTCAACCAGGGCGTACCGTCCTGCTTGTTGATCGGGCCGGTGAAGGGATGCAGTTCGCCGGACTTGATCTTGGCTTCGGTTTCCTCGGCCATCTTCTTCACGTCATCGGGCATGTTCGTGTAGGGCGCCATCTTGAGGATGTTGTCCTTCAGGCCATCCCAGCTCTGCTCGGACTTCCAGGTGCCGTCGAGCAGCGCGTGAACGCGCTTGGAGTAGTAGTTGCCCCAGGTGTCGACGATCGCCGTCAGCTGCGCCTTCGGGCCGGCTGCGATCATGTCGGAGGCCTGGCCGAAGGCATGGATGCCGCGCTCTTCGGCAACCTGCATCGGCGCCGTCGTGTCGGTATGCTGGGTCAGCACGTCGACGCCCTGGTCGACCATGGCCTTGGCGGCATCGGCTTCCTTGCCCGGGTCGAACCAGGTGTTGACCCAGATGACCTTCAGCTTGAAATCCGGATCGACGGACTTGGCGCCCTGCTCGAAGGAATTGATGCCCATCACGACTTCCGGGATCGGGAAGGATGCGATATAGGCGGCGCCGTGGTTCTTCGAGGTCTTCGCAGCGATCTGGCCGAGGATGTAACGGCCTTCATAGAAGCGAGAATTGTAGGTCGCCAGATTCGGGCCGGTCTTGTAGCCGGTGCCGTGCTCGAACTTCACATCCGGGAACTTGGCGGCAACCTTGACGGTCGCGTCCATGAAGCCGAAGGAGGTGGTGAAGATCAGCTTGCAGCCGGAACGGGCGAGACGCTCGATGGCGCGCTCTGCATCCGGGCCTTCGGGGACGTTTTCCAGGTAAGGCGTGTCGATCTTGTCGCCGAATTCGGCCTGGATCTGCTGACGGCCGAGATCATGCGCCTGCGAGTAGCCGCCGTCGGTGTGGGAACCGACATAGACGAAGCAGATCTTGGTCTTGTCCGCCGCCTGAGCGGAACCGACGCTGATCAGCGCGGCAGCCGATGCGGCGAGTGCGAATGCTATTTTCTTCATGGTGACCCCTGTTGGTTTTGAAGAGATTTCCGGAAACCCGTCTGGTTTTTTTCTTCTATCGCTCCGGTACGAAGGCTTTGCCAAGCGACGCGGGCGTATTGATCAACGTCGTGCGCCGATTATGAGAAATGATGACGAGCACCACAATGGTGGCTGCATAGGGCAGCATCGACAGGAACTGCGCCGGAATGCCGATGCCGAAGGCCTGCGCATGCAGCTGCAGAATGGTGACGGCGCCGAACAGATAGCCGCCGGCAAAGACGCGCAGCGGCCGCCACGAGGCGAAGACGACGAGCGCCAGGGTGATCCAGCCGCGGCCCGACGACATGTTCTCCACCCATTGCGGCGTATAGACCAGCGAGAGCTGCGCTCCCGCCAGACCGGCGCAGGCGCCGCCGAAGATCACCGCGAGATAGCGGGTGCGGATGACATTGATGCCGAGCGCATGGGCCGAAGCGTGATTGTCGCCGATGGCGCGCAACTTCAGCCCGGCACGGCTGCGGAACAGGAACCAGCTGACGCCGATCAAGAGCGCGATCGACAGGTAGAAGGTCAGATCCTGGCGGAACAGAACCGAGCCGATCACCGGAATGTCGGACAGGAACGGAAAGACGATCGGGCTCAGCCGGATGCCGGGAACGCTGACGAAGGATTCGCCGAGCATGCCCGAAACGCCGAGGCCGAGAATGGTCAGCGCCAAACCCGTCGCCACCTGGTTTGCGACCAGCGTCAACGTCAGGAAGCCGAAGAGCAGCGAGAACAGCGCCCCCGCCGCAATGCCGCAGATCAGGCCGATATAGGGCGAGCCGCTCATCTGCGCACCGGCAAAGGCGGCAACGGCGCCCATGATCATCATGCCCTCGACGCCGAGGTTCAGCACGCCCGAGCGCTCGGCCACGAGTTCGCCGAGTGCGGCGATGACCAGCGGCGTCGATGCGGTGATGACGGTCAGCAGAATGGCTTCGAAGATGCTCATGCAGCACCTCCCCGCACCCGCGACCAGATGATCCGGATCTTGTAATAGATGAGCGTGTCGCAGGAGAGCACGAAGAACAGCAGCAGGCCCTGGAAGACGCGCGTGACCTTGTCGGAAACGCCGATCGACAGCTGCGCCGCTTCGCCGCCGAGATAGGTCAGCGCCAGCACCAGGCCAGAGAGAATGATGCCGAGCGGATTGAGGCGCCCCAGGAAGGCGACGATGATCGCGGTGAAGCCATAACCCGGCGAGATCGCCGGCTGCAGGTGCCCGATCGAGCCGGAGACCTCGGAAATGCCTGCGAGGCCTGCCAGAGCGCCCGAAAACAGGAATCCGAACCAGATCATCCGCTTCGAGGAGAAGCCGGCGAAGCGCCCTGCCCGTTCCGACTGGCCGAGGACGACGATCTCGAAGCCTTTCAGCGTGTATTTCATCATGAACCACACGAGGACCGCGGCAACGATCGCGAAGATGAAGGCCCAGTGGGCGCGGCCGGATTCCTCCCAGATCGCCGGCAAGGTCGCTTCCGGCGGGAAGCTGACGCTTTCAGGGAAGTTGAAGCCCTGCGGATTGCGCCAACGTCCCCGGATCAGCCAGTCGAGAAAGAGCTGGGCGATATAGACCAGCATCAGCGACGTCAGGATCTCGTTGGTGTTGAAATGCGCCTTCAGCAGTGCCGGGATCGCCGCAAACAGCGCCCCGCCGATCGCGCCCATGATCAGCATCAGTGGCAGCACCATCGGCGAATGCCATTCGGTGAAGACGATCGGCAGGATGGAGCCGGTGATTGCGCCGACGGTGAACTGGCCCTCGGCGCCGATATTCCAGTTGTTCGAGCGATAACAGACCGAGAGACCGACGGCGATCAGGATCAGCGGTGCGGCCTTGATCGCCAGCTCGTGCAGCGACCAGACCTCGAGCAGCGGTTCGATGAAGAAGGCGTCGAGCGCCTCGATCGGGTCCTTGCCGAGAATGGCGAACATGATGGCACCGGCGATCAGCGTCAGGGCCAGTGCGAGCAGCGGCGAGACGAAGGCGTAGAGCTTCGAGACCTGCGGACGCTTTTCGAGTTCAATGCGCATGTCCGGCCTCCGCAGCGGGCTTGCTTTCATGCAGGCCACCCATGAGCAGGCCGATCTTTTCGCGGGTCAGTTCGCCGGCCGGGAATGGCGGGGAGAGACGCCCTTCGGAAATGACGGCGATCTCGGTCGCGACTTCGAAGATCTCGTCGAGATCCTGGCTGATGACGACGACGGCGGAACCGGCGCGCGCCAGATCGACGAGCGCCTGGCGGATGCGGCTTGCAGCACCGGCATCGACACCCCAGGTCGGCTGGTTGACGACGAGCACGGCCGGCTGGCGGTCGAGCTCGCGGCCGACGATGAATTTCTGCAGGTTGCCACCCGACAGCGATCCGGCCGCCGGATCGTCGCCGCTCTTGCGGACGTCCATGGCTTCGGAGATGCGGCGCGCGGCGGTCTTGACCGCGCCGTGGCGGATAACGCTGAGGAAGCCACCGCCGAGGAAGGATTTGCGATCCGACTGGCTGCGCGCCAGCACGAGATTGTCCGAAAGCTTCATGGCCGAAACGGCCGCGTGGCCATGGCGCTCTTCCGGAACGAAGCCGGCGCCCAGGAGACGGCGGGCGGTGATGCCGAGCGTGCCGACCGGCTTGGCGCGGATCATCACGGCGTTCGGCTCGGCGACCGGATATTCGCCAGAGAGCGCATCGAAGAGTTCGCTCTGGCCATTGCCGGCGACACCGGCGATCGCCAGGATTTCACCGGAGCGAACAGCGAGCGAGACGTCCTTCAACGGCATGGCGAAGGGCGTGCGTGCACCAACCGAGAGGCTGGTCACGGCAAGCTGGACTTCGCCCTTGTTGCCGCGGTCTGGATGCGTGACAGCCGCAACATCGCTGCCGACCATCATGCGGGCCAGCGATGCCGGCGTTTCCTGCTTCGGATCACAGGCACCGGTCACCTTGCCGTGACGCAGCACGGTGGCGCGGTCGCAGATGCGCTGCACTTCCTCGAGACGGTGGCTGATATAGAGAACGGAACGTCCCTCCGCCTTCAGCTTGAACAGCGTCTCGAAAAGCTTGTCGGCTTCCTGCGGCGTGAGCACTGAGGTCGGCTCATCCAGGATGATCAGCTTCGGGTTCTGCAGAAGCGCACGGACGATCTCGATGCGCTGACGTTCGCCGACCGAAAGATCGGCTACATGCGCATGGGGATCGAGCGGCAGGCCGTAGGCGCGCGACAGCGTGCGTGCCTCTTCGGCGATCTTGCCGATCGGGATGGTGTCGGCGAGCGAAAGAGCGATATTTTCGGCGACGGTCAGCGCCTCGAACAGCGAGAAATGCTGGAAGACCATGCCGACGCCGAGATTGCGGGCCTCGCCGGGCGAACCGATGGTGACCGGCTTGCCTTCCCAGAGGATGTGACCGGCCGTCGGCTCCAGCACGCCGAACAGCATCTTCACCAGGGTCGATTTTCCCGCGCCGTTTTCTCCAAGCAGAGCATGGATTTCACCGGGCGCTATATCGAGGTCTATTTCATTGCAGGCAGCAAAGCTGCCGAAATGCTTGGTCAGCTTCTGGACCGACAGTAACGCACCCGACGACGGCGCATTGAATGACGACACGTTCCCCTCATTTCTCTCTGCCGATCCGTCCTTTTTCACGGAATCTCTATGGGATCAGCAGCGTAGTTCCAGTCGTTTTTCTTGCTTCCAGATCCGTGTGAGCCCGTCCCACCTCACGTAACGGATATGTTTGATTGATATTGATACGCACTTTGTTGCTCAGCACAACAGCAAATAGCGCGTTTGCACAATCCTTAAGCTCCTGCGGTGTCGCAATATAGCTGAAGAGCGTCGGCCGGGTGGCAAAGAGCGAGCCGCGCTGGGCGAGCGCCGCCAGCGTGAAATTCTCAATGCCGCCGGAGGATTGGCCGAAGGAGGCGAAGAGACCGCGCGGTTTCAGGCAGTCCAGTGACTGCGGAAAGGTGTCGCGCCCGATGGAGTCGTAGACGACATCGACGCCCTTGCCGCCGGTGATGTCCTTCACCCTGTCGACGAAGTTTTCGGTCCTGTAGTTGATGACGTGGTCGTAGCCGTGCTCGAGCGCGAGCTTAACCTTGTCGTCTGATCCGGCCGTGCCGATGACGGTGGCGCCGAGTGCTCTCGCCCACTGACCGGCGATCAGGCCGACGCCGCCGGCAGCCGCGTGGAACAGGAGAACCGTTTCCGGCCCGACCTTGAAGGTGCGGTTTAGCAGATATTCGGCGGTCATGCCCTTCAGCATCATCGCGGCTGCGGTCTCCAGGCTGATGCCGTCGGGGACCTTGACGAGATGCTTGGTGTCGATGTTGCGCTCGACGCTATAGGCGCCGTCGGCGCTGGCATAGGCAACCCGGTCACCGACGGCGAATCCGGTGACGCCGGGTCCGACGGCAGTGATCGTGCCCGACGCTTCCTTGCCAGTGACGAAGGGCAGATGCGGCGCCTTGTAGGTACCGTCGCGGAAATAGACGTCGATGAAATTCAGGCCGATCGCGGCATGTTTCAGCTGCACCTCGCCGGCTCCCGGCGGCGGCAGATCGGCATCCACATAGTCCAGAACCTCCGGGCCGCCGTTGCGGGTGAATGCGACTGCCTGCGTCTTTGCCATTGCGCCTGTCCTATTCGCTCTTTCCGAGCGCCGGGAAGAATTGCAGCACGGCGCCGATGCAATAGAGATAGATACCGCTGATGATGAAGAGGACAACCGCCCACTGCGGCATGTCGAAATGCTTCAGCAGCGAATAGACGCCGAGTGCCGACCATAGCAGGAAGATGCCGAGATTGAGCGGGCGCAGGCGCTTGACGCGTACCGGATGCAGAAAATTGATCGGCAGGAAGGTCAGGAAGACCGACACGGTAACGACGATCATCGCGGTCGTGGCGCTCGCATCCATCACGAAGAGCGTGAAGACGATCATATTCCAGACGACGGGAAAGCCCGAGAAGAAATACTCTTCGGTCTTCATGCCCATGTCTGCATAGTAGATGGCGCTGGAAACGACGATCATGCCCGCCGCGGCGAATGAGAGGGGCTCGCCGATCATGCCGCTCTGGTAAAGCGCGAAGGCCGGCAGCAGCACGTAGGTGACGTAGTCGATGATATTGTCGAGCGTGTCACCCGACCAATTCGGCAGCACTTCCTTGACCCGCACCTTGCGGGCGATCGGGCCGTCGATGCCATCGACGAGCAGTGCAAGGCCCAGCCACCAGAACATGTCGATGAAACGATGCTCTGCGGCGGCGACGACGCCGAGGAACGCGAGAAAGGAGCCGGACGCCGTCAGAATATGGACGGAAAAGGCGCGCATCTCCGCGTAGGGTACGCGCTTGTAATTGAAAATCTTCATGTTTCCCCGTAGCGCCTGCCGCCCCCAATGCTTCCGGGCGCGTTTTGGCCTTAATATGCATCCTTTGCCCTACTCCGCCAGATCAAAAGCGGAAAGTGCCCACAGGGCAGTGAATCATGAGAATGACACGCATATTTCGCCGGTGGCATCTGGCAGAGAATGGATTGCCTTTAATTTCCCGCAGATTTGTAATATCTGCCTCGCATAGAATTACAGTGCTACGAAGACGGGATCCGATACAGAAATGAACGCCCCTGCAAAGACCGAAGATTTCGCCTCCTCCATTCCGGCAAACGTCTATGCCGAAACGGTGCTGAGCGTGACCCACTACACCGACCGGCTCTTCCGTTTCACGATGACCCGGCCGCAGGGCTTCCGTTTCCGCTCTGGCGAGTTCGCGATGATCGGCCTGATGGTCGAAGGCAAGCCGGTGTTCCGCGCCTATTCGATCGCCAGCCCGGCCTGGGCCGAAGAGCTCGAGTTCTTTTCGATCAAGGTTCCGGACGGCCCGCTGACCTCGCATCTCCAGGCAATCAAGCCGGGCGACCAGGTGTTGATGCGCAAGAAGCCGACCGGCACGCTGGTCCTCGATGCGCTGACCCCCGGCAAGCGCCTTTACATGTTCTCGACCGGCACGGGCGTTGCGCCCTTCGCCAGCCTGATCCGCGATCCCGAAACCTATGAGAAGTTCGAGGAAGTCATCCTGACGCACACGACGCGTGACGTTGCAGAGCTGAAATACGGCTTCGACCTCGTGGACGAAATCCGCAACGACGAGCTGCTCAGCGAAATCGTCGGCGACAAGCTGCGCCACTATGCGACCGTGACCCGCGAGGATTTTGAGCGCACCGGCCGCATCACCGATCTGATCGCTTCCGGAAAGCTGTTCACCGATCTCGGCATCCCGCCGATCGATCCGGCGATCGACCGCGGCATGATCTGCGGCTCCTCGGCCATGTTGAAGGACACCAAGGAACTGCTCGAAAAGGCAGGCCTGGAGGAAGGTGCCAACAGCAAGCCGGCCGAATTCGTCATCGAGCGCGCCTTCGTCGGCTGATCGCTCCAGACAAACTGATCGCAAACGGCTCCGGAAACGGGGCCGTTTTCACGTCTGGCTGAGATAATCGATCAGTACGGTCATCGTGTCGCGGGCGGCATCGGTGCGTGCCTCACGGATTGCCTCGATCGTCGCGACATGCAGAGCGATCGAACGCTCCATGCGGGACGGGTTTGCGGTCGAATACCAAATCCGGCGCGCATGGGTCTGAACCGGGCCGAGCGCCGCGGTGATGAACCGGTTGGGACAGGCCTCCTCCAGCACCTCGTCGAACGCCTTGTCGGCGGCAAAGAAGGCGGCAAGATCGCCGCTGTCGGCGCAGGCACGCATGGCGTTCTCACAGCCGGCCAGGGCATCGCGCTGGTCGTCGTTGGCATGCTCGGCAACGAGGGCCGCCGCAAGCGGCTCGAGTTCGCGGCGCACCTGCATGACGCTGGCGTGGTCATCGGGGCCGATCTCAGCGATCTGCAGACCGACGCGCGGGCGCACGATGATCAGTCCCTGCCAGGCGAGCTTCTGGATCGCCTCACGGACCGGCGTGCGGCCGTGACCGGTCAGGTCGATCAGCTGGCGCTCTGTCACCATCGCACCGGGCTTGACCGCGAGCGTCACGATCGCGTGCTCGAGCGCCAGATAAGATTGGTGACTTTGCGAGTTCTGCATTCGGTGATCCGCGTGCCAAGTTACTGATATATCATCCCTTGCACGCATCGGGCGCAATGGCAAGGTTGTGTATCGGGATGACATATCAAAGAGCGGCGATGCCAGCTCACTCGTGGCGCAGCGCCTCGATCGGGTTCAGCTGGGCGGCGCGGCGGGCCGGGAAGTAGCCGAAGATCATGCCGATTGCCGCCGAGAAGGCAAAGGCGACGCCGATCATCAGCGGGCTGACGACGAAGGGCACCTTCAGCAGCGTCACCGAGACGAAGCCGATCCCCATGCCGAGTACGATCCCGGTAATGCCGCCGAACAGCGACAGTGCCACCGCTTCGACGAGGAATTGCATGAGAACCTGAGTCTCGAGCGCGCCGATCGCCCGGCGGATACCGATCTCGCGGGTTCGCTCCGTCACCGATACCAGCATGATGTTCATGATGCCGATGCCGCCAACCAGCAAACTGATGGCGGCGACCGCGCCGAGCAGGCCGGTCAGCAGCGTCGTCGTGCCGGTCATGGCCTCGGCGATCTGCGTCATGTCGTTGACGTTGAAATCGTCCTCGCGGCCAGGAATGATCTTGCGGCGCTCGCGCAGCAGGTTTTCGGTCTCCGCCTGGACCTTCGACGTTTCGATGCCGTCACGCGCCGAGATGACGATCATCTGCACATTGGCGTTGGCCTTGCCGCCGATCCGCCGCTGGTAGACCTTCACCGGCATGATGACGACGTCATCCTGGTCATTGCCCATGCCCGATTGTCCGCGCTTGGCGAGGACGCCGATGACGCTGCAGGACACTTTGCCGACGCGCACCTGCTGGCCCGTCGGGTCTGCTGCTCCGAAGAGCTGCGAGCGGACGGTCTCGCCGAGGATACAGCGCGCCCTGCCCCGTTCCTCGGCAGCATCGAAGGTACGGCCGAGCGCCATGTCCCAGTCCTGAGCGATGAAATAGTCGTTGGACGTGCCCATGACGCTGGTCGAATGGCTCTGGCCGCCATAGATGACCGTCGCCGTCGTCTGGTTGAGCGGCGCCACGGCGCGCAGCCCCCCCACCTGATCTCTGATGGCATCGACATCCTTGACCGTGAAACGCCGGGCCTCGGTGCTGGCACGGCCGGGGCCGAACTGGCCGGGCCGGGCAAAAAGCATGTTGGTGCCGAGCCGCGAGAGTTCCGCCGAGACCTGTGCCGTCGTGCCATTGCCGATCGTCACCAGCGCGATGACGGCAGCGACGCCGATGACGACGCCGAGCACCGTCAGGAAGGAACGCAGCATGTTGCGGGTGATGGCGCGCAGCGCGAGTTTCAGCGTCTCAAGAAACATGGCTGGCCTCCTGCTGATGCGCCACTTCGGCTTCCAGCTTGCCGTCGACGAAGCGCAGCAGGCGCTGGGCATAGGCGGCGATATCCGGCTCGTGGGTGACCATGACGATGGTGATCCCCTGCTCCCGGTTCAGGCGCGTCATCAGATCCATGATCTCGATGCTGGTCCTGGTATCCAGATTGCCGGTCGGCTCGTCGGCGAGAAGCAGCGCCGGCTCGGTGACGATGGCGCGGGCGATTGCCACGCGCTGCTGCTGACCGCCCGAAAGCTCCTGCGTCTTGTGATGTTCGCGGCCGGAAAGGCCGACGAGCTTCAAAGCTTCGCGGGCACGCTTGTGACGTTCAGCGGCATGCATGCCGCGATAGATCAGCGGCAGCTCGACATTTTCGAGTGCCGAGGTGCGCGACAGAAGATTGAAGCCCTGGAAGACGAATCCCAGCATATGCCGGCGCAGCAGCGTTAGCTGGCTGCGATCGAAACCGGTCGTCGGGATGCCCTGAAAGACATAGTCTCCCGAGGTCGGCACATCGAGGCAGCCGAGAATGTTCATCGCCGTCGACTTGCCGGAACCCGAGGGGCCCATGATCGCGACGAATTCATGCGTGCCGATGGCCATATCGACGTGATCGAGGGCCCGGATCGCGGCCTCGCCCTCGCCGTAGATCTTCGACACCTGCCGGAATTCCAGAAGCGGCGGAGTGTTCATCATCCGCCCGCCTATCGCGTCCTGGCGGCGGCGTCGGTCACGAGCGCATCGCCATCCTTGATCTCACCCGAGGTTACCTGCGTGAACTGGCCATCCGACGAGCCCACCTGGATGACGAGCGGAACCTGGCGCTCGCCGCGCAGCACCCAGACGCGACGCTTGTTGCCGGTCAGCGCCTCGCCACCGGCGCCCGATCGCGGTCCCATGCGGGGCGGACGGAAGAGGCCGAAAATGCCGCGGTTGCGGCCGGCGCCAGTCTCCGGAGGTGCATAGCGCAGCGCCGCATTCGGCACCATCAGCGTGTCCTTGACGGCCTCGACGGTGACGTCGGCGGTGGCTGTCATGCCGGGGCGCAGCAGCAGGTCGGCATTGTCGACCGATAGCACGGCCTTGTAGGTGACGACGTTGTTGGTCGTCTCCGAGGCAAAGCGGATCTGCTCGATCTCGGCCGGGAATGTGCGGTCCGGATAGGCATCGACCGTGAAGGTCGCCTTCTGGCCAACGGCGATCTGGCCGACATCAGCTTCATCGACATCGACCTGCAGCTCCATCTTCTTGAGGTCGCCGCCGATGACAAAGAGAACCGGCGCGGAGAGCGACGCGGCAACGGTTGCGCCCGGATCGACCGAGCGTGTCAGGATGACGCCGTCGATCGGCGCGACGATCTTGGCTTTTGCCAAATTGACTTCGGCGAGCTGCAGATCCGCCTCCGATGACAGGACATCAGCCTCGTTGATCTCTTTGGTGGCGACGGCCGAGTCCAACTTGAAGCTTGCATCATCGAGGCTCTGGCGCGTCGTGACGTTGCTCTGGACGAGGTTTTTGACGCGATCCAGCGAGGTGCGCGCCGATTCGAGATCGGCACCGGCCTTGGTCACATTGGCCTTTGCAGAGGCGAGCTTGGCGCGCGAGCTCTTCACGTCGGCCTCGAGCTTGTTGGTGTCGAGGACGGCGAGGACGTCGCCCGCCTTGACCGTGCTGTTATAGTCGACATTGACGTCGCGCACGGTACCCGACAGTTCGCTCGATATGTCGACCTGCTCCGTCGGCTGCACCGAACCGGTGGCAGTGACGAGCACCGTCAGATCGCCGCGCTTCACCGGCTGCGTCGTGTAGCTGTATTCATCGCCGCCGCGGCCGGAATAATAGTAGGCCGCGCCGCCGCCGATCATGACGATCGCAGCGGCTGCGAGCAGCCTGCCCCGCCAGCGGCCGGATTTGCGGCGCTTGCCGGATGCGGCAAGAACGGCCGCGAGATCGTTGTCGGCAGGCTTGGCGGGCAGTGTCTTCGGGCCGGTTCCAGTTTCGGAATCGCTCATAAAATCCTCAAACAGAAATATGGGAGCACCTGCTCCGTTCATCCCTAGATAGTCACAGGGCAGATGAACCGGAGATTAGCGATAGCGCCGCATTGGCACGGAAAACGGGCATTGTGGAATTAAATCTTGGTAATGAAACTCCGCTTTTTCACACTGGATCGCGCGGAAACTGCGTCGCTCCGGCGACGGAATATATCCAATGTTCGCGCCTGACCGTCCACACCTCCTGCGCGGGCTCGATTCCAGCGGGCGGGTCGTCGAGCGAGCCGAGGCGGAGCTCGGCCTTCTCCTCCGTCAGGCAGAACAGCCGCCCGCCGCAATGCGCACAGAAGCTGCGCCCGGCGAAGACCGAGACGTTACCAGTGTAGCTCAAGGCCGCGCGCGGCCAGATGGCGTAAGCCGAAAACAGCGAGCCGCTCTCCTTGCGGCAGTCGGCACAGTGGCAAAGACCGGATTGCAGGGGCTCGCCGATGATCTCGTAGCGGACCGCGCCGCAGAGACAGCCGCCGCTGCGCACCGCGCTCACATGCCGGCGCCGCGTGAAGGCCGCGGCGGCCTGCGTTTGGCGGCCATCAGCAGATCGAGCTCGGTAGCGGACGGACCGAACTTGTCGAAGAGCCGTTTGGCCTCCTCCTCGTCCAGGCGGTATTTCTGTGCGAATTCCCCGATGCTGTAGGGGCGCCCGCGGACCACCTTGTGGGATGACATCCTGCTGTCAGTCGTCTGTCCGGCCATGGAAAAGCCCTCCTGCGCGTGCCGATATAATCTAGGGCGGCGGCTGATCGTGGAAAGGCCGTGCGGGACAGCATGAAACAAAATACAACCCTAAAGTACTTTTTGAATTATACTTAGAGTTGGTGAGATGAATTGCCGCGTTGACTGAGAATTTCATCCGGACCGATAGTTTAACGGCACACGGTACAATCGGAGGATGGACCAATGCTCAATCGTGCACTTCTAATGACATCGCTTGCCTTTCTCGGCGCCACGGCTTTCATGGCCGCGCCCGCCTCGGCGCTGACAATGAAAGAATGCAGCGCCAAGTATAAGTCCGCGCAGGCGGACGGCTCGGCAAAAACCATGAAGTGGAACGACTTCCGCAAGGCTCAATGCGGCGCCGACGCCACTGCCGAGCCGGACGTTTCTCTCAATACCAATGAAGAGCCTGCAAAGCCGACCATGGCAGCGCCTTCGGGCGTGAAATTCCCGACGGCGATCTCGACGAAATATGCCAGCGAAAAGCCCGGCAAGGCCCGCATGCACACCTGCGTCGATGCCTATAATGACGACAAGGCCAGCAATTCGCTCGGCGGCCTGAAGTGGATCCAGAAGGGCGGCGGCTATTACAGCCTCTGCAATGCCAAACTCAAGGGTTGATGGCGGGACCATAAGCCCGTGCCTCGCCGCCTGCCGCGGCGGGGCATCCCAAGATCTCGCGATATGCGCCAGTTCGGGCTTCGATCATATTGTGGCCATCCGCAAGTGCGATGGCGGTCGCACCCGGATCATGACGGCACCTATCACCGGCCGTCCAACGAGGGGTCAGGCCATGTGGGATATCATTACCATCGTCGCAATCGTCAGCGTGCTGTTTCTCGGCCGCGAGGCTCAAACCGTTTTCGCCAAGGCGCGCGCCTCGGGCTGGAACGACTTTCCGCGCCGCTGACACGCGATAATTGACGGCAAACAAAAAGCGCGCCCGACGGCGCGCTTTTTCATGTCCGGTTTCGGTTGGCCTAGCGGCAGACGCGAACGCTTTCCATGTGCCAGCCGCCATCATAAGCATTGGCTACCCGGCGGTCCTCGAACCAGCAACGTGGCGGCGGAGGTGGCGGCGGCTCGACATAGCGCGGACCATTGTTGACAATGGCGCCGCCGATCATGCCGCCGATGACGCCTGCAGCAAGGCCGCCGGCAATGGCCGCACCGGTATTGTCGTGATGATGACGGCGCGGCGGTGGTGGCGGCGGGTAACGGTCGTGATGGTGCCGGCGCCATTCATAATCCTGAGCCACGGAAGCCGGAGCGCTCGCCAGAAGGCTGCCACCGGCAACAAGTGCCGCAAGGGTGGAAATAAGTATCTTGTTCATCCTGTCTCCAGTCGAGCTTCCGCGCTTCGCGCCGACGCACTCAAACATCGAAACAATGGCATCATTGCGATGAATCCTGCATTAACGACAGGCGAACGCAGAGCATTCAGAGAGGAAATCGATGGAAGAAGGTGGTGGCTGCGCTGGGGTTCGAACCCAGGACCCTTTGATTAAAAGTCAAATGCTCTACCAGCTGAGCTACGCAACCTAACCCCAAGAGCAGCGATTTGCCGCCCCGGCCGGAAGTGCGCGGAACATAGGCACGCGACCCATTGCGGTCAACCGAAAAATCATGCCTTTCACAAGCGTTAGGCACATTTCTTGCCGGAGCGCGAAAAGGTGATTGGCAATGGCCTCGCCGCAGCGCTAGAGAACGGCCTGATTGCAGCCGGAGAGAATGCGTGTCGATTGCCGATATTTCCCTGTGGAGCGCCCTGATCGCCGGCGCTCTGTCCTTCCTCTCCCCCTGCGTCCTGCCGCTTGTCCCGCCCTATCTCTGCTATATGGCGGGGATCTCCGTCGATCAGTTTCGTGGCGGAACGGCCGTCGCCGTCGCACCCGATGTGCGCCGCGGCGTGTTCTTCTCGGCATTGTTCTTCACGCTCGGATTCGCCACCGTTTTCGTGGCGCTGGGCGCCGGCGCCTCCAGCATCGGCATGCTGCTTCGCCAGCATCTCGATATTCTCTCGAAGATCGGCGGCCTGATCATCATCATCATGGGCCTGAATTTCCTTGGCGTCTTCCGAATCGGTCTGCTGGCGCGCGAGGCCCGCTTCCAGAATGGCGGCAAGCCGGCGACGCTGACCGGCGCTTACGTTATGGGCCTCGCCTTCGCCTTCGGCTGGACGCCCTGCATTGGCCCTGTGCTCGGCGCGATCCTCGGCGTCGCCGCGTCGCGGGAAACGGTCGGTTCCGGCGCCGGGCTGCTGGCTATTTATTCGCTCGGCCTTGCCATCCCCTTCTGGATCGCTGCCGGTTTCTCCGGCGCCTTCATGCGATTCCTGGTGCGCTTCCGCCGCCATCTCGGCACCGTCGAGAAGGTTCTCGGCGGGCTTCTGGTGCTGACCGGCCTCGCCTTCATGTTCGGCTTCATCAGTCAAGCCGCGATCTGGTTCCAGCAGACCTTTCCAATCCTGATGCAGATCGGCTAAGCGGGAAGCATTCGCCCGCTCTGCAACTTGCCCCGGACGGTCCAGTGACCGACATCGTCAGCCTGCTCCTGCCCTTCTTCGGCCTGATCCTGATCGGCTACATCGCCGCAAAAGTGACAAAACAGCCGGCCGAGGCGCTCGGCTGGCTGAACACGTTCATCGTTTATGCCGCCCTGCCCGCGCTGTTCTTCAAGCTGGTATCGCGCACGCCGGTCGAGGATCTGGCGCGGATCGATTTCATCGTCACCGATCTGGCCGCCACCTATTCGATCTTCATCGCGATTTTCGTGATCGGCCGCTTCATCCGCAAGAGCCGGATGGACGAATCGACGATCCAGGCTTTCGCCGGCGCCTATGGAAATATCGGGTATATGGGTCCCGGGCTGGCGCTGATCGCCTTCGGTGACCAGGCAGCGGTTCCGGTCGCGCTGATCGTCTGCCTCGAGAATGCGCTGCATTTCATCGTGGCGCCGGCGATGATGGCGGCAGCCGGCGACGATCAACGCTCACGCGGCCAGATCGCCGCCGATATCGTCCGCAAGGTTGCGCTGCATCCGTTCATCCTGTCGACCGCGGCCGGTTTTCTGGCCGCCGGGCTGCAGTTCGAGCAGCCCTCGACGCTCAGGCAGTTCATCGACTATCTCGCTCAGGCGGCCGCACCCTGCGCACTGTTTGCGATGGGCGTGACGCTGGCGCTTCGGCCACTCAAGCGGGTGCCTGTTGAAATCAGCTATATCGTTCCCGCCAAGCTGATCGTCCATCCGCTTGTGGTCTATGCGGCGCTGACGCTGGTCGGTGGCTTCGAGCCGGTCTGGGTCTATGCAGCGGTGCTGCTCGCGGCTTTGCCGACCGCAACGAATGTCTTCGTTCTCGGCCAGCTCTATCACGTCTGGCAGGAGCGCGCCTCGGCCACCATCCTGATCACCACGGCGCTGTCGGTGGTCACGGTCTCGATCTTCCTGATCGCGATCAAATCAGGCTTTCTTCCGGCCTAGCCTTTCCTTCAAGGCGGCCGGAATGCCGCGCAGGCCGCGGCCGGGTTCGATGCCCTCGCGCATCACGACATTGCGCAGCGGCGGGATGGCCGAGAGGACATGCAGGCCGGCGGCACGCAGCATCTGTACCGGCAGGAAGTCCGACAGAAGCGAGCGGTTCAGAAGATCGACGCTGGCGGTGCGGGTCATGATATCGGCGCGGCGCTTGCGGTCGAACTGGTCGCCGGCATCAGCGGCGACCGGCAGTTCGGCGCGGCTGCAGAGAATGTCGGTCAGCGCCATGATATCGCGCAGGCTCAAATTCAGCCCTTGGGCTCCGATCGGCGGGAAGACGTGGGCGGCCTCGCCGATCAGCGCAATCCGGCCCTTGCCGAAGCGATGCGCCATCATGCCGGACAGCGGCCAGACCTGGACGCCCTCCTCGACGGTGACCTTGCCCAGCATCGATTGCATGCGTTCCTCAACCAGGCGGCTCAGATCCTCCAGGGAGAGTTCGGCATTCTGAGCGGCTTCCGCCGGGTTCTGGACCCAAACGAGGCTGGAGCGGCTTCCTGCGAGCGGCACCTGGGTAAAAGGCCCATGCTCGGTGTGAAACTCGGTGGAGATGTTCTGGTGCGGCACCGAATGGCTGAAGTTCAGCACCATCGCCGACTGCGGGTACGACCAGTTGCGCACGTCGATGCCGGCCGTTTCGCGCAGCTTCGACTTGCGGCCGTCGGCGCCGACAGCGAAATCGGCGGTCAGCGCCTCGCCGTCGGCAAGCATGATCGAAACAAAATCGGCATCGGTGGCGATCACTTCGGCAAGGGCGTTGAAGCGGGTGATATTGCCCTCGCCCGCGATGGCCGTCTCCAGCACATCGGTCAGCGCCCTGTTCGGGAAATTGTAGCCAAAGGCATCGAGACCGACTTCGGCGGCGCGGAAGGTCGTTGCCGGCGCCCGCAGCAGGCGATTCGTGCCATCGATGATGCGCATGCTAGTCAGCGGCGCAGTCGAAGGCTTCAGCTTGTCCCAGAGCGTCAGGCGATCGAGGAAGCGGATCGACTGATCCATCAGCGCGGTGGTGCGCCGGTCTTCCTTTGCTGCAGGCGGCGCGATCAGCGCCACCGTTCGGCCGCCGCGGGCAATCGCAACCGCGGCAACCATTCCGGCGAGACCGCCACCGATCACCGCCACTTCGAAATTCTTCATCGCATCGCTTCCGTCATCAGATGACGGCGAGCCGGCCTTACGCCGCCGGCTTCGCCTGACGGCGCCAACTATAGCCCTTGCCGCTGTCCGCGTCACGCACAGCCGGCTGATAATGATGCTGAATTCCCGGCAGGCGGTTTTCCGAGAGACGCTTGAGCGCGGTCTCGTTGGTCACCGCGAAGCTGTCGATGCCGACGCGCAGCATCAGCGGCACCTGGTCGATCAGCACGTCGCCGACAGCGCGCAATTCGCTCTTGTAGTCGAGGCGATCGCGCAGCAGCGAGGCGTGACTGAAGGCGCGGCCATCGTTGAATGCCGGGAAGGCAACGGCGATGATCGCCAGACGGTCGAGATAGGGTTCGAGCTTGCGGACATCGTCAGCCGGCTTGATCAGCACGCCGAGGCCGACATCGTTGCTCTCCTCGGCCGTGGCGATCAACTCGTCGAGGCCAAGCAACGGCTTCTGATTCTCGGTTGCCTTGACTTCCTCGGTCTCGATCACCCAGGGATCGTTCTCGATAAAACCGGCTTCTCTCCAGATCTTCGTCATCATCCCCTCCTTACGCAGCTTCTGCGGCAGAGCCGTAGAGCGCGTCCTTGAACGGCTGCGGCCCGACGCGGCGATAGGCTTCGAGGAAGATTTCCGACTGATCCTTGCGAATCTTCAGATAGGTATCGACGATCGTCTCGATCGCGTCCGTCACCTTCTCGGGCTCGAAGCCACGGCCGATGATTTCGCCGATCGAGGTGTGCTCGTCGCCGGAGCCGCCGAGCGTGATCTGATAGAGCTCAGCGCCCTTCTTCTCCACACCCAGCAGACCGATATGGCCGACATGGTGGTGGCCGCAGGCGTTGATGCAGCCGGAGATCTTGATCTTCAGCTCGCCGATTTCCGCCTGACGCTCGGGATTGCCGAAGCGGCGGGAGATTTCCTGGGCTACCGGGATCGAGCGCGCATTGGCGAGAGCACAGTAGTCCAGGCCCGGACAGGCAATGATATCGGTAATCAGACCGGCATTGGCTTCGGCGAGATCGATCGCCACGAGGCCGCGATAGACGGCTTCGAGATCGGCCAGCGCAACATGCGGCAGGATCAGGTTCTGCTCGTGGCTGACGCGGATTTCGTCGAAGGCGTATTCTTCGGCGATGTCAGCAATCGAATCCATCTGGCTGTCGGAAGCGTCGCCGGGGATGCCGCCGATCGGCTTCAAGGAGATCGTCACCATGCCGTAATCGGGGTTCTTGTGCGGCTGGACGTTCTGCTGCACCCAGCGGGCGAAAGCCGGATCGGCCTTCTTCCAACGGGCCAGGTTTTCCCAGCCTTCGGCGCGCGCAGGCAGGGCCGGCGGCGCGAAATAGGCGGTGATCGCCTCGACATCCTGTTCCGGCAGCTTCAGCTCGGTGTCCTTCAGCTGCGCGAATTCGACCTCGACCTGGCGGGCAAGCTCTTCGGCGCCGGTCTCATGAACGAGGATCTTGATGCGGGCCTTGTACTTGTTGTCGCGGCGCCCGTGCAGATTGTACACGCGCATGATGGCGGTCGTGTAGGACAAGAGGTCCTCTTCCGGCAGGAAGTCGCGGATCAGCTTGGCGACCATCGGCGTGCGGCCCTGGCCACCGCCGACATAGACAGCAAAGCCGATCTCGCCCTTGTCGTTCTTCTTGAGGTGCAGACCGATATCGTGAACCTGGATCGCGGCGCGGTCGCGCTCGGCGCCGGTTACCGCGATCTTGAACTTGCGCGGCAGGAACGAGAATTCCGGATGTACCGACGACCACTGGCGCAGGATTTCGGCGTAGGGCCTGGGATCAGCGACTTCATCGGCAGCGGCGCCTGCGAAATGGTCTGCGGTGACGTTGCGGATGCAGTTGCCAGAGGTCTGCATCGCGTGCATTTCGACGGTTGCGAGCTCGGAGAGAACCGCCGGCATGTCCGAAAGCTTCGGCCAGTTGAACTGCAGGTTCTGGCGGGTCGTGAAGTGGCCGTAGCCGCGGTCATAGGTCCGGGCGACATGGGCCAGCATGCGCATCTGCTTGGAGCTTAGCGTGCCGTAAGGAATGGCGATGCGCAGCATGTAGGCATGCAGCTGCAGATAAACGCCGTTCATCAGGCGCAGCGGCTTGAAGGCATCTTCGGAAAGCTCGCCGGCGAGACGGCGCTGAACCTGATCGCTGAACTGCGCAACGCGCTCGGCGACAAAGGCGTGGTCAAATTCGTCGTAACGGTACATCAGCTTCCTCAGACATCGATGAATTTGGGATCGGCAATCGCGTATCCCGGAGCATATTCCATGGTCGGGCCCTGCGCGCGAATACGCTCGCGCAGACGCAGCGGCCACAATACGCCGTTGGTTTCCTGAACCTCGATGACATTGACGTCAACGACCTTGTTGTCGGAATAGGCCTTCTTGCCGATCTCCTCGAGTGCGGCGACGGCTTCCGCATGGCGGGCGACCAGCGCATCCTGCAACGAGGTGACCCACGCGCCATTGGCGTCGAGCCAGACGGCGATGCCGTCCGTCAACCGGTTGGCGGTCAGTACCTTGTCTACCATAATCAGCTCCTTGCAAGTTCCGGCACGCTCGCCTGACGGCGGACCAGCGGCTCGGACAGTTCGAAATTGGCGCCTGCCACCGCATCGCCGATAATAACCATGACGGGACCCGTCAATTCGTCACGATGCTGCAGGTCGGGAAGATCGCGCAGAATGCCATGCATGAGGCGGCGCTCGGCGCGGCTGGCATTCTCGATGACGGCAACCGTCGTTTCCGCCGGGATACCGGCAGCCATCAGGCGCTCGGCGACGGAAGCAGCAACGGTGCGGCCCATATAAACGGCGATCGTCGCACCGGAGACGGCGAGGCTTGCCCAATCCGGCAGCACGTCACCGGTCAGGTCGTGGCCTGTGGTAAAGACCAGCGACGAGGCGACGCCGCGCAGCGTCAGCGGCAATTCGAAGTCTGCGGCGGCAGCGAAAGCAGAGGTGATGCCGGGCACCACTTCATAGGCGATACCGGCGGCGCGCAATGCCGCCATTTCCTCGCCTGCCCGGCCATAGACCAGCGGATCGCCAGATTTCAGGCGTACGACACGCTTGCCCTCACGGCCGAGATGGACGAGCAGATCGTTGATTTCTTCCTGCGACTTCGAGTGGCAGCCCTTGCGCTTGCCGACGGAAATACGCTCGGCATCACGGCGGCCCATGTCGACGATCGCCTGCGGCACCAGCGCATCGAAGACGAGAACATCGGCTTCCATCATGACGCGCTGGGCGCGCAGCGTCAGCAGATCTTCGGCACCGGGACCGGCACCGACGAGCCAGATTCGGCCCTTGGCCTTGCCCGTTTCCTGCAGCAGCGCATGTGCGGCGCGCTCGGCTTCCGGCAGATTGCCGTTGGCCACGGCATCGGCGACGGGACCGGAGAAGAAACCACGCCAGAAGACACGACGGGAAACGCCGCGCGGAATGAGATGCTCGACCGTCTTGCGGTAGCTGGTCGCCAGGGTCGCAAGGCGGCCAAGCGAGGGCGAAAGCAGCTGGTCGATCTGCGCGCGGATCATCTGCGCCAGCACCGGACCGGCGCCTTCGGTACCGATCGCGACGGCGACGGGCGCACGATTGACGAGCGCCGGCGTGAAGAAATCGCAGTAATCGGGCTGATCGACGGCATTGGCCGGGATTTTTGCGGCGCGGGCTGCATCGACGATGGCGCGGTCTGCAGCAGCTTCGCCGGTTGCCGCGAAGACAAGGGCCGCGCCCTCGACCTGACCCGCCGCGAAGGAGGCACGCACCGTCTCGATGCGATTGGCGATCAGAAAGGCGTGGTAGCTGGCTTCCGGATGATCGGTATAGGCAATCACCCGCGCTTGCGTGTTGAGCAGCAGGCGCACCTTCGCATAGGCCTCGTCTCCATTACCGAAGACGGCCGCGATCCGCCCTTCCACACGGAAGAAGGCGGGGAAAACCGATAGCTGTTCGCTCTTGGAAGGCATTATCATTCCACTTCGAAGTTGCGCCAATATGCCTTTAACCGGCAAGGCGTTGAAGAAACAGAAATTCGAAAGCCCACGCGGTCCGCGTAATCTTTTGCCTGCATGCCACTGATTTGAGAAAAGTCGCCCGAGCGGCGCTGTTGTCGCTGCGGCGCAATGTAAAGCCTGTGATCAAACGCGTCCATCGGCCAATTCGGCATTTTTCTTCTTGCCCGGGCGGGATAGACTTGGCGGAACAAGGAGAAAGCCATGGCTTCAAACACGATCGCGCCGCGCCTGCTCGAGGTGATGGAGCACGATATCCTGCCGATGACCGAGCGCGGCGTCGCTTCTGGCAACAAGGTGTTCGGCGCGGCAATCCTGCGCAAATCCGATCTCTCGCTGGTGGTCGCCGAGACCAACAACGAGCTGGAAAATCCGCTCTGGCACGGCGAAGTGCACACGCTGAAGCGCTTCTACGAACTTGGCGAGAAACCGGCGACCAAGGATCTGATTTTCCTGTCGACTCACGAACCCTGCACCATGTGCATGTCGGCGATCACCTGGGCGGGCTTCGATAACTTCTACTACTTCTTCAGCCACGAAGATTCCCGCGACAGCTTTGCCATCCCCCATGACCTGAAAATCCTCAAGGAGGTCTTCGGTCTGGAGCCCGGCGGCTACCGCCGCAGCAACGCCTTCTGGAACAGCTTTGCGATCGCCGATCTCGTCGAGACCGAGGCGGATCCGCTGAAGAGCGAGCTGAAGGCACAGACGGCGCGCATCAAGTCCCGCTACGATGCTCTGTCCGGGGCCTACCAGGCCTCCAAGAGCGACAACGACATCCCCCTGAATTGAGCGATCATGGAAGCCTCCAAAGACATTTCGCGCCTCATCGAGATCATGGCGGCGCTGCGCAATCCTGAGACCGGATGCCCCTGGGACATCGTCCAGACCTTCGAGACCATCAAGCCCTATACGATCGAGGAGGCCTATGAAGTTTCCGATGCGATCGAGCGCAACGATATGGACGACCTGTGCGACGAGCTCGGCGACCTCCTGCTGCAAGTGGTCTTTCACGCGCGAATGGCGGAGGAAGCCGGCGAGTTTTCGTTCGGCGACGTGGTCGAAGCCATCACCCGCAAGATGATCCGCCGGCATCCGCATGTCTTCGACCGCTCCGATGCGGATACGCCTGATCGCGTCAAGAAGCAGTGGGACGAGATCAAGCAGGCGGAAAAGCGCGAGCGTGCCGAGCGGCGCGCCAGGCGTGGGGTAACGGAGGACGCCAAGGCGGGGTTCCTGGGCTCCGTGCAGCGCAGTTTTCCGGCTCTGACCGAAGCGCTGAAGCTGCAGGAGCGTGCCGCCAAGGTCGGTTTCGACTGGTCGGCGCCGGAGCCGATCCTCGACAAGATCGAGGAAGAGATCGGCGAACTGCGCGAAGCCTTGGCGCATGGCGACCGGGCCAAGGTGAGCGACGAGCTCGGCGATCTCATCTTCGCCGTCGTCAATATCGGCCGCCATGTCGACGCCGATCCGGAGCAATCCCTGCGAGGGACGAACACGAAGTTCAGACGGCGTTTCAATCATATAGAAACCGTTCTTGAGAAAGAAGGCGAGACACTGGAGGCCGCAGGCCTGGAGCGGATGGAAGAGATCTGGCAGGCGGCGAAAGCCATCGAACGGCAACTCGGCTGACCCGCCATGAAGCTCTCCGGCCTTGAGATCGCGATTGCAGGTGCCGGTATCGGCGGTTTGTCGCTTGCGACGCTCCTCGCGCGCCACGGCGCAAATGTCACGATCTACGACCAGATGGCTGCACCGCAACCTGTCGGGTCCGGCTTCGTGCTGCAGCCGACGGGATGCGCGGTTCTCGCGGCGATGGGCCTGCTGGACCAGGTCGAGAAACGCGGCGCCCGGATCCGTCGGATGCACGGCAAGCTCTCGACGACCGGCCGCACCGTCCTCGACGTCGGCTACCGCAATGGTGCGTCGGGCATTGCCATCCAGCGTGTTGCTCTCTTTGATCTGCTGCTCGATGCCGCTGTCGCCGCTGGCGTCAGTTTCGAAACGGCATCGCGGGTGACGGCTTTCGAAGCGGGCACAAGGCCGCGCTTGAAGCTCGGCAATGGCAAGGCGTCGGTCGCTTCCGATCTGGTCGTTGATGCGATGGGCGCCAGCTCACCGGTCGGCTACAAGTCCTCCACCGAGCTCGATTACGGTGCGCTCTGGGCCACCGTTCCCTGGGATGCATCGGGCGTCTTCCATGCCGACGAATTGGAGCAGCGCTATCATCGGGCTAGCCAGATGGCGGGTGTGCTGCCTGTCGGCACGGCCAAGGATGGAGTGGCGCCGATGGCCACGTTCTTCTGGAGCATCCGCAACAGGGACGTGGCGGCCTGGCGCGATGCCGGGCGGGACGCATGGATTGATGCCGTGCATCGCTTCTGGCCGGAAGCCGCGCATTTCGCCGCATCGTCCGAGCCCGTTCATGCGCGCTACCGGCATCATACGCGGGTGCCGCTCGCCGGACAGAATGTCGTGAAGATCGGTGACGCCTGGCATGCAACCAGCCCGCAGCTCGGCCAGGGGGCCAATATGGCGCTGCTTGATGCCGCCTCGCTGTGCACGGCGATGATCCGCGAGGCGACGGTCGGCGATGCCATTTCAAGGCATCTGCGCCAGCGCCAGATCCATATCCGCTTCTACCAGCTGCTCAGCCGCGTGCTGACGCCGTTCTATCAGTCGGACAGCAAGATCCTGCCGATGAGCCGGGACGTGATGATCGGCCCGGCAACGAAGCTGCCGTTGCTGCGCAGCCTGATCACGACGCTGGTAACGGGCGAACTGCTCGATCCCGTCGGGCGGATTGGTCTGGAGTGGCTTGCTTCGGATAGAGAACCGGCCGGAAGAGATCAGACGGCGCTGGTATAGCCGAGTGCCGAGAACTGCTGCTGGAACCACCAGTAGCCCGCCGCCGTCAGCAATGCGACGATGGCAAAGAGCACCCAGCCGGTGACCGTCAGCTTCTTCTCCGCGGCATTGCGATAATTGAGGCCTGCACCGGCGACCAGAAAGCCCAGGCCGAAGACCAGGCAGGCGGGCACGGCGAGGAAGGCCTTCAGCTGGTAGTGGATTTCGGGAACGCCGGCCTGCGCTTCCTTCAGCGGCTGCAGCAGGAAGAACCAGCCGAGCCCGCATCCGAGAACGATCAGCAGGAGGCCACCTGCCCGTGCCTTGATGCCAGCCATGCCGTTTCCTCCAACGATCTGGAAATGCAATCGAGATTGCGAGCGCTCAGCGCTCCCAATCCTCCTTCGCGGTCTTTTGCGTGCCAAGCCGGCCCTCGAGTGCTGAAGCTTCGGCCTCAGCCATGCGCACGTCGAGCGTGACAGAACCGTCCTCGTTATCCTCGCGGCCGTCGACGATGGCGTGCTCGTAGATCCACGGCAGTAGCGCCAGCTTCGAGACCGGCACGGTGATCGAGGTTTCGGTCATGACACCGGAAAGGCGGCGGCTGATTTCTTCCATCAGCCGGTCGACGCCCTCGCCGCTGACGGCAGAGACGGCGACGACGTTCTCGGCGCCGGATGCCTTCTGGACGATGGCATCGTGGGTTTCCGGCTCCAGCCGGTCGATCTTGTTCCAGACCTCGATGATGCGCTTCTGGCCCTCGGCCTCGTCGATACCGAGATCGTTCAGAATGCGCAGCACGTCGGCGCTCTGGGCCGGATTGTCGTCATCGGCCATGTCGCGGACATGCAATACGAGATCGGCTTCCAGCACCTCTTCCAGGGTCGCGCGGAACGCGGCGACGAGATGCGTCGGCAGGTCGGAAATGAAGCCGACGGTATCGGAGAGGATGACGGTGCGGCCATGCGGCAGCTTCATGCGGCGCAGCGTCGGATCGAGCGTCGCAAACAGCATGTCCTCGGCCAGCACGCCGGCACCGGTGATACGGTTGAACAGCGTCGACTTGCCGGCATTGGTGTAGCCGACGAGTGCCACGATCGGATGCGGCACCTTTCTGCGCTTGGCGCGGTGCAACTGGCGGGTCCGCACGACCTGCTCGAGCTCGCGCTCGAGCTTGATGATGCGATCCTGCAGCATGCGCCGGTCGGCTTCGATCTGGGTTTCACCCGGACCACCCATGAAGCCGCCACCGCCGCGCTGGCGCTCAAGGTGGGTCCAGCTGCGGACCAGACGGCCCTTCTGGTAATTCAGATGCGCGAGATCGACCTGCAGCGTGCCTTCCTTGGTGGAAGCGCGGCGGCCGAAGATTTCGAGAATGAGGCCCGTACGGTCGATGACCTTGACGTTCCATGCCTTCTCGAGATTGCGCTGCTGAACCGGGGTCAGCGGGTGATCGACGATGACAAGGCCGGAATCGTATTCATCGAGCTTGGCCTTGATCTCGTCGATCTTGCCGGTGCCGAGCAGCGTTGCCGGACGTGGATCGTTGATCGGAACGATCGCGCCATAGACGACATCGAGTTCGATGGCTTCGGCCAGCCCGCTCGCTTCTTCGAGCCGGCTTTCGGGCGAACGTGTCGTCGACATTGCGCCATCGGCAGCGGCACCGCGTCCCCGGCCCTGCTTGAGCACGGGCACGACGACGGTCGCGCGCATATCGTCCCGGAGCTTTTCGGCTTCCGGAATGATGGAATCGTTCTTCGTATCGCGTGTCGAAATGACGTCTGATCCTATCAGGAAGCGGCTTCTTCGCTCTCGAACATCTGCATGGGCTGGCCCGGCATGATCGTCGAGATCGCGTGCTTATACACGAGTTGCGAATGACCGTCACGGCGAAGAAGAACGCAGAAATTGTCGAAAGACGTGACAACACCCGTGAGCTTAACGCCGTTAATCAGAAAAATTGTAAGGGAAATCTTTTGTTTGCGAACAGTATTGAGAAATAAGTCCTGCAGATTCTGAGAACGTTCCGCCATCGCGCCGCTTCTTTCTTTATTGCCGGCGTGTTTCAGCCGGTAGAATACTAATCAACCTCTCCAGACCGTCCGCAGGTAACCCTCACCCCTGCGTCCAGCAAATCTTGGTATCAAATCGCAATCTTTTCCGCAACGTCGAAAAAGGCTTCCCGAATATTCTGCGACACACTTCCGGGATGACCATTGGCGATCGTCTGGCCATCAATGGAAACGACGGGAAAACAAATGCTTGTCGCCGCGGTAATGAAAACCTCGCGTGCGGCCAGCATCTCGGCGACGGTGAACTTGCGCTCCGCAACCCTGAGCCCCAGTTTGGCGCCGACATCGAGCAAGGTGGTGCGGGTAATGCCCTTGAGGATGCCGTGTTCGGCCGGACGGGTGACGAGCGTGCCGTCGGCATCGACGAACCACACATTGGTTGCCGCACCTTCGGTGACGAAGCCGTCACGGTCGACATAGATCGCTTCCTGGGCGCCTGCTTCCTTCGCCTGCTGGCGGGCCATGACGTTCGGGAGAAGCCCGACGGACTTGATGTCGACCCGGTCCCAGCGGTTGTCGGGCACCGTCACGGCCTTGATGCCGCTGGTGTTCTTCCTGGCGATGACCGAAGGATCTGTGCTCTTGGCGGTGATGACAATCGACGGCTTGGTGCCCTCGGCCGGGAAGATATGGTCGCGCCGCGCGACGCCGCGGGTCACCTGCATGTAGAACAGGCCGTTCCTCACCTTGTTGCGCCGAACCGTCTCGCGAATCACGTGCACCATCGCCGCCCGGCTCATCGGCGCAGCGATACGAAGCTCGCTCAGCGAGCGGTTCAGGCGGTCGAGGTGGCGGGTGATATCGACGATGTAGCCGTGGCGGATCTCGCAGACTTCATAGACGCCATCGGCGAACTGATAGCCGCGGTCCTCGATATGAACAGCCGCCCGCGAATGCGTGACGTACTGGCCGTTGACATAGGAAATTCTGGGCATGGGAAACCTGATGCTGATGCAATGACATGAGCCGGCGCATGGCCTGCGCCGGCAAAACCTCAGACGCCGAGCGACTTCAGCTTGCGATGAAGCGCCGAGCGCTCCATGCCGACGAATTCGGCGGTGCGCGAAATATTGCCGCCGAAGCGGTTGATCTGGGCGATGAGATAATCCTTCTCGAACATCTCGCGCGCTTCGCGCAGCGGTAGCGTCATGATGTGGTAGTCGTTTTTCGCCGAGACCTTCGGCAGCATGTCGCCAAGATCGGTCGGCAGCATGTCGGCAGTGATCGGCGCATCCGGACCGTCGGAACGCGCCAGGATCATCAGCCGCTCGATATTGTTGCGCAGCTGACGGATGTTGCCCGGCCAGTCGTGGGCCTGCAGTACCGCCATGGCGTCATCGCCGATGCGGCGCAGACGGATGCCGGCCTGTTCGGAAATCTGGCGCATCAGCTGGTCGACGAGGAACGGAATGTCCTCGCGGCGCTCGGCCAGTGCCGGGACGCGGACCGGCACGACGGCCAGACGATGATAGAGATCCTCGCGGAACCAGCCTTCGGCAATGCGGCTTTCGAGATTATAGGCGGTCGAGGAGATGATGCGGACATCGACCTTCACGCGCTTGGAGCCGCCGACGCGCTCGAACTGCTGATCGACGAGCACGCGCAGGATCTTGTTCTGTGTCTCGCGCGGCATTTCGCCGACTTCGTCGAGATAGAGAATGCCGCGGTGAGCCTCTTCAAGCGCGCCGATCTTGCGCGCCTGGCCCGGCGATCCCTCGGTTCCGAACAGCGCGATTTCCATCCGGTCAGGGGTGATGTTGGCGGCGTTGAGCGCCACGAACGGGCCGTTGGCGCGCGTCGACTTCTTGTGGATCATGCGCGCCACCAGTTCCTTGCCGGAACCGGACGCGCCGAAGATCATGATGCGGCTGTTGGTCGGCGAGACCTTCTCGATCGTCTGACGCAGCTGCGAGACTGCAACCGAGGTGCCGATCAGCTCGACGGCGTCGCCTGCCCGCTTCTTAAGTTCGGAGACCTCGCGCTTCAGCTTGGAATTTTCGAGCGCGCGTTCGGCGATCAGGATCAGGCGATCAGCCTTGAAGGGCTTCTCGATGAAATCGAAGGCGCCGCGCTTGATGGCGGAAACGGCCGTTTCGATATTGCCGTGGCCCGAGATCATCACGACCGGGATATCGGGATGGCGCGTCTTAATCTCGTCGAGCAGCGAGAGCCCGTCGAGCTTGCTGCCCTGCATCCAGATATCCAGGAAGATCAGCCGCGGCGCGCGATCGGAAATCGCCGCCAGCGCGCTGTCGCTATCGTGAGCGGTTCGGGTTTCGTGACCCTCGTCGGACAGGATCCCGGACACGATCTCGCGAATGTCATGCTCATCGTCGACGACGAGAATATCAGAGGCCATAAACGCTTTCCTTGTCGCTTTCAGCAGGGGTGGAGGCTGCAGGCTCGAGACGCGGCAGATGCACGCGGATCATGGCTCCTCTTCCCTGGTCAAATTCTGCGGGCGCATCATGCAGCTCAAGCTGCCCGCCATGCTCTTCAATGATCTTCTTGACGATCGCGAGGCCCAGGCCCGTGCCCTTCTCCCGCATCGTCATATAAGGCTCGAGAATGCTGTGCCGGTTTTCCACCGGCAGACCGCGGCCGTTATCGATGACATCGACGGTGAAGCGGTCACGGCCTTCGTCCATCGAGGCACGCACGAGCACCTTGCGCTCGTCGCGCTCTTCGCTCGGAACGGCCTCGATCGCCTCGACGGCGTTCTTGATCAGGTTGCCGAAGGCCTGACCCAGCATGCGGCTGTCGAACATGCCTTCGAGCGGCTGGTCGCCAAGCTCCTGCAGGAAGCCGACATGGGTATTGCCCATTTCGCGCAGGAACATCGCGTCGCGCAGGATGTCGCGCAGATCGCTCGGCTCCTTCGTCGGCTTCGGCATGCGGGCGAAGGCCGAGAATTCATCGACCATCCGGCCGATATCGCCGACCTGGCGGATGATCGTATCCGTGCACTGGTCGAAGACGGTCTTGTCGTCCTGATTGATCTGCTTGCCGTAGCGGCGCTGGATGCGCTCGGCCGACAGCTGGATCGGCGTCAGCGGGTTCTTGATCTCGTGGGCGATACGCCGCGCGACATCGCCCCAGGCGGTCGAGCGCTGGGCAATGACGAGATCGGTGATGTCGTCGAGGGTGATGACGTAAGATTCGCCGCTTTCCCTCACCTCTTCGCGCGTCACCTGAACACTGAGCGTCCGGACAGTACCGCCGCGCACGAGAGCGATCTGCTTGCGGAAGTCGCCGCGATAGCGCTGCGCTGCCTCTGTCAGGACCTGGTCGACCTCGGGGGCGATATCGGAAAGCTGCTTGCCGAGCATCTCGGGCGCTTCGAGCGCCATCAGCGTTTCGGCCGAGCTGTTGACGATGGTGATGCGGCGGTCGCTCTCGACACCGATGACCGCTGCGGTAACGCCCGAGAGCACGGCTTCGATAAAGCGGCGGCGATCGTCCACTTCGTCCTTCGCTTCGAGGATTTCGTCGCGCTGGGTGCGGATTTCCGAGATCATCTTGTTGAAGGTGCGCGACAGGCTTGCCACGTCGCCATCGACGGCATGAACCGGGACGACGATATCCATGTTGCCGGATGCCACGCTATCGGCGGCGGTGATCAGCAGCCGGATCGGCCGGACGATGCGGTCGGCAACGGCGATCGCCGTCCAGATGGCGGCGAGCAGAACGATCAGCGCAAAACCGATATAGAGGACGGCGAAGGCGATCTGCAGCGAAACGCGCCCTGCCTCCATCGACTGATATTCGTTGGCATTTTCCTGCATCAGGCGCATTGCGCCCATGACCTTCGGGTCCACGGCACGAACGGTATAGAGATAGGCGTCCGGGATGGCTTCAAGCTTGATGATCGCGCCAACGAGATTGGTGATGCCGGGCGGGATCAGCGTCGGCTGACCGGCCGCCGCCTTCGTCAGTGCATCCGGCGGGATCGCCGGCAGCGGCTTTTCCGTCTTGATATCGGCCTGGGTAATGACCTTGCCGTCGCTCTCGACCAGAAACGCCCCCAGCAAGCCGCGACCACGCGCCTGCCGCGTCATCAGTTCGGCAAAGCCGGTCCGGTCTAGATTGTAGAGTGCGCGGTTGCGCTCCAGATCGTTGGCCATCGAGACCGTCTGGCCCTGGAGATAGCTGGCATTCTCCATCATGTAGGCCTGGCCGACATTGCGGGACGAGCTGACGATCGACTGTGTGCGCAGCGAGAACCAGCGGTCGAGGCCGGCATTCAGGGTGATACTGGCGAAAAGCGCGACGAGGATCGCTGGGGTGATCGCCACCAGCGAGAAGAGCACGACGATGCGGATATGAAGACGGGCCGCCGCCCTGCCGCGGGTGCGGGCCTTCATCAGCCGCGCGACCTCGCGGCCGATCAGCGCCATCAGCCCGAGAACGAAAAAGGAATTGACGACAACCGAGGTGATGACGACGCGCGATGTCGGCTCGATCGGCGTGAAGCCGAGCAGCACGAAGAGCGTTGCGGTGGCGCATAGCAGTGCACCACCCGCCAGCATGAGGCCCGGCAATGCGAAAAGCGCGCGGCGATCGGTAACGATCGCAACTCCCTCTTCACCCGCCGCAGGCGATGCCGCATCCTGCTTCATCAGGTCATTCTCCTGGCAGCAAATCGCCGCCACGCCATATGCAAACACGGACCGGAAATCGAAGACGCGCGCTTAGTCCCCGAATAAGGAGATCAGCGGCACAGACCATCTTTTATGGTTACGATTGTCCAAACCCCATGCGTGACCTTTAAGCAACGCATTGTGGCGAAAATGCAACGCATTCCGCCACATTGTCAAGCTGTACGGGAGCTCCGGTAGACCGAAACGCCGAGCTCGCGGATTTTCTTGCGCAGCGTATTGCGGTTCAGACCGAGCAGATCGGCTGCCTTGATCTGGTTGCCGCGGGTCGCCGTCAGCGCTGCCAGGATCAGCGGATACTCCAATTCCGTCAAAACGCGGTCATAGAGGCCCGGCGGCGGCAGATTTTCGCCGAAACTTGCAAAATACGTGCGCATATTCTCTTCGACCGCCTGGGCGATCGTCATCGAACCCGAGCGTATCGGGCCCTTGTCGATCGGGCTATCGGGGACATCGGAGCGCAGCTCGCTTTCGATGATTTCGCGGGTGATGACATCCTGTGGATAAAGTGCCATCAGACGGCGGATCAGGTTTTCCAGTTCGCGCACGTTGCCCGGCCACGCATAGGCCTTCATCAGCTCCAGCGCTTCCTGGTCGAATCGCTTGGTGCCGAGGCCTTCCTTTTCCGCCTGCTGAATGAAGTGGCGCACAAGATCGGGAATGTCCTCGGCGCGGTCGCGCAACGGCGGCAGGCGCAGCGGCACGACGTTGAGGCGGTAATAGAGGTCTTCGCGGAAGAGGCCCTGGTTGATCGCCTGTTTCAGATCCTTGTTGGTGGCGGCGACGATGCGCACGTCGGTGCGGATCGGCGTACGGCCGCCGACCGTCGTGTATTCCCCCTGCTGCAGAACGCGCAGAAGCCGCGTTTGCGCATCCATCGGCATGTCGCCGATTTCGTCGAGGAACAGCGTGCCGCCCTCGGCCTGTTCGAACCGGCCGGTCGAACGGTTTTGAGCTCCCGTAAAGGCACCTTTCTCGTGACCGAAGAGTTCGGATTCGATGAGATCACGCGGGATGGCAGCCATGTTGATGGCGACGAAGGGTCCGTTGCGGCGCTTGCCGTAATCGTGAAGCGCGCGGGCGACGAGCTCCTTGCCGGTGCCGGATTCGCCGGTGATCATCAGCGTCAGATCGGTCTGCATCAGGCGCGCAAGCACGCGGTAGATTTCTTGCATGGCGGCGGAGCGGCCGACCAGCGGCATGCCGTCCTGCATGTCCTCGTCCAGCTTGGCAGGCTTCTTTTTCGGCTCGGACAATGCCCGGCCGATGATGCCGATCAGCTCGGTGAGGTCGAACGGCTTCGGCAGGTAGTCGTAGGCGCCTTTCTCGGAAGCCTTGATCGCCGTCATGAAAGTGTTCTGAGCGCTCATGACCAGAACCGGCAGATCAGGCCGCGCCTTCTTGATGCGCGGCAGAAGATCGAAGGCATTCTCGTCGGGCATGATGACATCGGTCACCACCAGATCGCCCTCGCCTGCCGAAACCCAACGCCAGAGCGTGGCGGCATTCGAGGTAATGCGAACATCGTAACCCGCCCGGCTGAGTGCCTGATTGAGCACGGTACGAATGGCCGCATCATCATCTGCGACGAGGATCGTTGCTGTCATCGAGAAGTTCCTGTGGGGTTTGCGATGGCCGCGTCATCGGCCGAGGCATCCTTGGATGCCGGCATGAGGACACGGAACGTGGTCTTGTTGTTCTGGCTGTCGCATTCGATGATGCCGCCATGGTCGCCGATGATCTTGGCGACCAGCGCAAGACCGAGGCCGCTGCCGTTGGTCTTGGTGGTGATGAACGGGTCGAAAAGATGCGGCAGCAGGTCCAAGGGAACGCCGGGGCCATTGTCCTGCACGCAGAATTCCAGCGGCAGCGAGATCTTTTCCCGCGTACCGGCGACCGAGAGGCGAATGCCGGGACGATAGGCCGTCGTCAGCAGGATCTCGCCATCCTGGCGGTCACCGACGGCCTCGGCGGCATTCTTCACCAGATTGAGAAAGACCTGCACCAGCTGATCGCGGTTGGCGTAGACGGCCGGAAGCGACGGATCGTAATTCTCGGTGATGCGAATCTGACGCGCAAACCCCGCCTTGGCGACGGCCTTCACGTGGTCGAGGACCGAGTGGATGTTGACGGGCACACGATCGACAGGGCGCTCGTCGGAAAACACTTCCATGCGATCGACCAAAGACACAATACGATCGGTCTCGTCGCAGATCAGCCGGGTCAACGCGCGGTCGTCGTCGACGGCCGACTGTTCGAGAAGCTGGGCGGCGCCGCGGATGCCGGACAGCGGGTTCTTGATCTCGTGCGCCAGCATAGATGCCAGGCCGGTCACCGAGCGCGCCGCCGCACGATGCGTCAGCTGACGGTCAATCTTGTCGGCCATCGAGCGCTCCTGAAAGACGACGACGACGGAGCCTGGTGCGCTGATGACAGGAGCGACATAGAGGTCGACCAGCTTGTCCTGACCGAGGCGCGGCGAACTGAGATCGACGCGATATTCGTTGACCGGCGCCCGGCGCTCGCGCACCTGATCGATCAGTGCCAGCAGCGGACTGCCGAAGGGAATGAAGGTCGAAATCTTGTAGCGCGCCAGATGCGACGCACTGGCGCCGAAGAAAGCCTCGGCCTCCCAATTGGCGAAGGCCACGAGACCGGCCTCGTCCACCATGATCACAGGGTTCTGGATGGCGTTTAGAACCGCCATCGCCACGCCGCTACCCGTCTGATCGGCTTGCATCTTCTCCGTCATGCCGCCTCCCGGCTTTCCCTGGTCTCAGCGCCTTCAGAAAGCGCATCGTAAAGCAGCCGCTCCACCTCCGGCGGCTCCTTCGAGGTCATGATTGCTGCCTTGTCTGCCCCGGCAAGAGCAGGCGCGTATCGCTCGAGATACCAGCCGAGATGCTTGCGGGCATGGCGGATCGCCACCTGCTCGCCGTAGAATTCCAGCATCATCCGGTAATGCTCGACGGCAATATCGGCGATCTCGCTGCGTTCAGGACCGACGGCACCGGCGAGCACGCCGGCATGCCACGGGCGCCCCTGGCAACCCCGGCCAATCATCACGGCATCGGCGCCCGAGCGGCGAAGGATCTCCTGTGCGTCTTCCGGCGTATTGACGTCACCATTGGCGATCAGCGGTACCGAGACGACGTCGCGGACCGCGCGGATTGCGTCCCAGTCCGCCTTGCCTTCATAAAACTGCATGCGGGTACGTCCGTGGATGGTGATCAGCTGGACGCCTGCATCTTCCGCGCGCTTGGCGATCTCAGGCGCATTCAGCGAGTTCTCATCCCAGCCGAGGCGCATCTTCAGCGTCACCGGGACATCGACCGCCTTTACCGTCGCTTCGATGAGAGTCAGGGCGTGATCGGGATCGCGCATCAGCGCCGAACCCGAGTAGCCGCCGATCACCTTCTTTGCCGGGCAGCCCATGTTGATGTCGATGATATCGGCACCGGCATCGGCGCAGATCTTGGCAGCCTCGGCCATCCAATAGGCCTCGCGGCCGGCGAGCTGAACCATATGCGGCTTGAAGCCGGCAGCCCGCAGGCGCGACCAGGATTCGGCGGTGTTGTTGACGAGCTCGCGGCTGGCGACCATCTCGGTCACGACGAGTCCGGCCCCATAGCGCCAGGCGAGTTGCCGGAACGGCATGTCCGTGACGCCGGACATGGGCGCCAGCACAACACGGTTGCGCACGGAGACATTTCCGATCTGCAATGGCGCTGCTAGGTTCACTCGATGCAATTGATTATCTTTCAGGCACACAATATGGCTGCACTATTTTTAGCCATAGACGAATGGCTTGCCAAGAGGCTTTGGTTGGAATTGATATTTTTCGGGCAGATGCTGGAAAGCAGATGGCCAAGGCTATAGAGCACTTGCGTCGCTTTCTGCGTATTTTAGGGATTTATGCCGCAAATGCATTCGAAGCAACCACTATCGGCCGGAATCATCGTCGTCGCCGCCGGGCGCGGAGAGCGCGCGGGCGCCTCGATCGAGGGTCCGAAGCAGTACCGGATGATCGGCGGCAAGCCGGTTATTGCCCATACGCTTGAAAGCTTCATGACATGGGAGCGCGCCGCCCACATCGTCGTGGTGATCCATCCCGATGACGAGGCGCTGTTTGCCAAGGCTTCCAGCGAACTCCCGCAGGCAAAGCCGATCGAAACGGTTCATGGTGGCGCGACGCGTCAGCAATCGGTTCTCGCCGGACTGCGGCAGCTGAAGGGCAAGGGCATCACCCATGTGCTGATCCACGATGCCGTGCGCCCGTTTTTCGATCATGCTCTGCTCGACCGGGTTGCCGAGGCACTTATCGCCGGTGCTCCGGCCGTGCTTCCGGCGATGCCCGTCGCCGACACGTTGAAGCGCGCCGATGCCGACGGGACCGTGCTGAAGACCGTCTCGCGCGAACATCTCTTCGCGGCACAGACGCCGCAATCCTTTGTCTACGAGACCATTTTGGCCGCCCATGAACAGGCGCATGAAAGCAGACGGAGCGATTTTACCGATGATGCGTCGATTGCCGAATGGGCGGGTATTCCCGTGACGATCGTCGAGGGCTCTGCCGATAACGTGAAACTCACAGTCAAGCGCGACATCGCGCTCGCCGACAGCCGCCTGACCTCCTCGGCCCTGCCCGACGTGCGCACCGGTAACGGTTATGACGTGCACCAGCTGGAGCCCGGCGATGGTGTTACCCTCTGCGGGCTGTTCATTCCGCACGATCAAAGGTTGAAGGGCCATTCGGATGCCGACGTGGCACTGCATGCGCTGACGGATGCGCTGCTCGCCACGTGCGGCGCCGGCGATATCGGCGACCATTTCCCGCCCTCCGATCCGCAGTGGAAGGGCGCGGCATCACGAATCTTCCTTGAGCACGCCGCGAAGATCGTCCGCGAATGCGGCGGAACGATCATGAATGCCGATGTTTCGCTGATTGCCGAAGCGCCGAAGGTCGGACCGCACCGCGACCAGATGCGCGCCAATCTTGCAGAATATCTCGGTATCTCGATCGGCCGCTGCTCGGTCAAGGCAACGACCAATGAGACGATCGGCTTCGTCGGCCGCCGCGAGGGCATTGCCGCCATCGCCACGGCAACCGTCGTCTTCCGCGGCACGAAGGATTGATGATGTTTACGGCCGATATCCTCGCACTTGCGGAAAAGATCGTCCGGGACTTCTCGGCTGACGGGCTGATGGTATCGACGGCGGAGAGCTGCACGGGCGGACTGATCGCCGGGGCGTTGACGGAAATCCCCGGATCCTCCGCCGTCGTCGATCGCGGCTTCGTCACCTATACGAACACCGCGAAGATGGAGATGCTGGGCGTCCAGAAGCAGACGCTGGCGCGCTTCGGCGCCGTGTCGGAGGAGACCGCGCGGCAGATGGTGCATGGCGCCCTCTTCCGCTCGCGCGCTGCTTTTGCCGTCGCGGTGACCGGCATTGCCGGCCCTGGCGGCGGCTCCCCGGAAAAGCCTGTCGGGCTCGTGCATCTGGCCGTAAAATCACGGCAGGGCAAGCTTCTGCATCACAGGATGCTCTATGGCGATATCGGCCGTAGCGAGGTGCGGCTCGCGACCGTCAAAACGGCGCTGGAAATGCTGCTGGCGCTGAAGTAGCATCGGCGGAACAAAAGTCTTTTGCCACCGTTTCTGCCGCGTTGCCGGCCGCCGCCGGTTCTGAAGGATGTTCCCATGAGATATTTGGCTGCCATCGGCGTTGCATTGAGCCTCGGCTGTATTTCTGCCGCGGAAGCACCATCGAACTATCAGACCTATTCCGGCATTCGCGTCGATTCCGACCGGGTGCTGCTTGCTCGTTACGATCGGGCGCTGTCCCACTGCCAGCCGGAAGCGATGTCCTATCGCGGCTCGCCGGATACGCACAGCATGATCTACAACGTGGCACTGCGGAACTGCCTCTACCGGCGCAGTTTCGTCGACCGCGGCTACTATGCCTATCCGGCAACCCGGGTCTTCGACCACTTCCTCGACCGCTAAGTATCAGCTGCCGTAGATCGCCGACGCACGCTTTTCGAAGGCTTCCGTGAACATGCGGAAGGCCCTATCGAACATCGTGCCCATGAGCGCGCCGAGAATGCGGCTCTTGAACTCGTAATCGATGAAGAAATTGACTGTCGAACCCGGCGTCGCTTCCGTGAAGCTCCAGCGGTTGTCGAGATATCTGAAGGGGCCGTCGATATATTTCACGTCGATGATGCGCTCTGCCTTGTTGAGCAGCACCTGCGTCGTGAACGTCTCCCGGATCGCCTTGTAGCCAACCGTCATGTCGGCGACGAGCAGGATCTTCCCGTCGCGCTCTTTGCGGCTGCGGATCGTCAGCGCCTCGCAGAGCGGCAGGAATTCCGGATAGCGTTCGACATCGGCGACGAGGTCGAACATCTGCTCGGCTGTATGGGGAACGGGGCGATGCGTTTCGAATTGCGGCATGAAGCGCAGTTAAGCGGGCGCGCCGAGAAGATCAAGAAGGCGGCTCACCTCCTGCCGGCTTTTCAGCTGCAAAACCGGGATATCAGGGCCATAGCGGTCGATACCGGCGATGACGAGCGGCGCGAAGCGCTGCTCGAAGGTCCAGATATAGGTGAGGAATTCGCGGTCCGGCAGCTGCTCCCGGCAGCCGGGCGCCATGTCCGGCCGCGTCTTGCCGAGGTGAAAGTACGCCCGCTTGCAGATCCCCCAAAGACAGATCCAGCGCGGCATGCGAACCCAGATGATGAACTGCGCGCGCGGCACGCGGATATCGAAGGTCGAAGGGCCCGTCCCATCCATCAGCCAGCCTTCGCCGTTGACGACGTCGGTGATCAGCGCCCGCTCCTCGGCTTTCGCCCGCTTGACCCAGCCGGCAAGCCAGAAGAACTCCCTGTCCATCGAGACATGCCGGAGGCCGAGAAGACCAGAGAGTTTTCGCGACAGCGTGCTCTTGCCGCCGCCGGAGCAGCCGACAATCATGATGCGCCCTGCCCCGCGGATCAGGCTGACGGCTTCACCGAGGTTGTCGACATAGGCCGGCATGGCGTCGCTCCAACAAAAAAAGCCGCGGCGAAAATCGCCGCGGCTTCCGGAAAATGCAAGCAGGGATTTTATTCTGCGGCGATCAGCATCTTTTTCTCGCGCGCTGCACGCAGGCGGGCGAAATCGTCGCCGGCGTGATGCGACGAGCGTGTCAGCGGGCTGGAGGCGACCATCAGGAAGCCCTTGGTGTAGGCAACGGTCTCGTAGGACTTGAACTCCTCCGGCGTCACGAAGCTCTCGACCTTGTGGTGCTTGCGGGTCGGCTGCAGGTACTGGCCGATCGTCAGGAAGTCGACATCGGCAGTGCGCAGGTCGTCCATCAGCTGCAGCACTTCGTTCCGCTCTTCGCCGAGGCCGACCATGATGCCTGATTTGGTGAACATCGTCGGGTCCAGTTCCTTCACGCGCTGCAGCAGGCGGATAGAGTGGAAATAACGGGCGCCCGGACGGACGGTCAGATAGTTGCCGGCCACGGTTTCCATGTTGTGGTTGAAGACGTCGGGCTTGGCCGCGACGACGCGCTCCAGCGCGCCTGGCTTCTTCAGGAAGTCAGGGGTCAGGATCTCGATCGTCGTCATCGGCGACGCTTCACGGATCGCCCAGATCACCTTCTCGAAATGCTCGGCGCCGCCATCGGCGAGATCGTCGCGGTCGACGGAGGTGATGACGACGTGGCTGAGGCCCATCTGCTTGACGGCCTTGGCGACGTTCTCCGGCTCGGCCATATCCAGCGCATTCGGCTTGCCGGTCGAGACATTGCAGAAGGCGCAGGCGCGGGTACAGATCTCGCCCATGATCATGAAGGTGGCGTGCTTCTTGTCCCAGCACTCGCCGATATTCGGGCAGCCGGCTTCTTCGCAGACGGTGACGAGCTTGTGCTCCTTCACGATCGAGCGGGTTTCGGCATAGCCCTTCGACGTCGGCGCCTTCACACGGATCCATTCCGGCTTGCGCAGCACTTCCTGGTCCGGCCGGTGGGCCTTTTCGGGATGACGCAGGCGCTTGGCGTCGGGATTGATCGTGTCGAGAATGGTTACCATTACCGTGTCAACTTTCCGCCGCCCCAATGCGGCTTCATCAGTCTGCACATAAGTCTTTTACCCGTCCGTTACAATCGGCCGGTCATGTGCCTCATCGCCGGACGAGCCGGGCGAAGAATATCAGCAGGCAGGCGCCGAGAAATCCGGTGACGAAGTAGCCGAGCCGCCCGCCGGCCACTTCGATATGGAATTGCGCAAGGATGGCGGTCGCGACGACCGAGCCGACGATGCCGAGCACGATGTTCAGCAGAATGCCGTATCTCGCATCCATCAGCTTGCCCGCGAGCCAGCCCGCAAAACCGCCGATGATGATTGCCGCCAGCCAGCCTACGCCTTCCATGTCCGTCCTTTCGTGTCCCGGTCTATGCTATCGCCCTGGCGATCAGCACCACGACGATGGCGCCGACCGTGGCGTGAATGATCTGCACGATAATCGCGTTTTCAATGCCGAGCGAGATACCCAGCGCATTGAACAGAAAGCCGCCGACGAAGGCGCCAATGATGCCGCTCAGCAGGCATCGGATCAATCCGCCGCCGCCGACCACGAGGCTCGCCAGAAAGCCGGCGACAAGCCCGATCAGCAGGAAGATGACAAGTGCCTGCGTACCCATTGACATGATGATTTCCTTTCGTTTTTTCCACCTCTGAAAAGAGGGCGGGAACAGAAATTATCAAGCGTTCAGCACGCGGCCATAAGCGTCCAGCACGGCTTCCTTCATCGATTCCGAAACGGTCGGATGCGGGAAGATCGTGTGCATCAGTTCTTCTTCCGTCGTCTCCAGGTTCATGGCGACGACAAAGCCCTGGATAAGCTCGGTGACTTCGGCACCGACCATGTGAGCGCCGAGCAGCTCGCCGGTCTTCTTGTCGAAGATCACCTTGACCATGCCCTGGTCTTCGCCGAGCGCGATCGCCTTGCCGTTGGCGACGAAGGAGAAGCGGCCAACGCGGATGTCGCGGCCGGCTTCCTTGGCCTTGGCTTCGGTGAGGCCGACCGAGGCGACCTGCGGGTTGCAGTAGGTGCAGCCCGGAACCTTGCTCTTGTCGGTCGGGTGAACGTTCGGCAGGCCAGCGATCTTCTCGATGCAGACGACGCCCTCATGCTCTGCCTTGTGGGCGAGCATCGGCGGGCCGGCAACGTCGCCGATCGCGTAGATGCCGGCGACGTTGGTCTTGCCGTAGCCGTCGGTGACGACGCAGCCGCGGTCGGTCTTCACGCCGACAGCCTCGAGACCGAGGTTCTCGATATTGCCCTGAACGCCGACGGCCGAAATCATCCGGTCAGCAGTGATCTGCTGCGACTTGCCATCTGATGTCTCAACAGTCGCGGTGACGCTGTCCGCGCCCTTCTCGACCTTGGTGATCTTGGCGCTGGTGAAAATTTTCAGCCCGCGCTTTTCAAGCTGCTTGCGGGCGATCGCGGTGATCTCCGCGTCCTCGACCGGCATGATCGTCGGCATGACTTCGACCACGGTGACGTCGACGCCCATCGAGCGGTAGAAGCTGGCGAATTCGATGCCGATGGCGCCCGAGCCCATGACGATCAGCGACTTCGGCAGGACATCCGGCTTCAGCGCTTCGAAATAGGTCCAGATCAGCTTGCCATCCGGCTCGATGCCCGGCAGCGCGCGCGGACGCGCACCAGTGGCGATGATGATGTGCTTGGCGGTGTAGGTGCCGGCTTCGCTCTTGATGTTCTTCGGCAGCGGATGCTGCGGCTCGACGACAGGCTTCGACGACTTGGAAACGGTGATCTCGCCGGGCTTGGTGATCCTTGCCTCGCCCCAGATGACGTCCACCTTGTTCTTCTTCATCAGGAAGCCGACGCCGGCGTTCAGGCGGCCGGAGACGGCGCGCGATCGGGCGACGACGGCCTTGGTGTCGGCCTTGACCGAACCTTCGAGAACGAGGCCGTAATCCTTCAGGTGGTTCGAATGATCGAGAATTTCGGCGGAGCGCAGCAGTGCCTTGGTCGGGATGCAGCCCCAGTTGAGGCAGATGCCGCCCAGGTGCTCGCGCTCGACGATCGCTACCTTCAGGCCGAGCTGGCCAGCACGCACCGCAGCGACATAGCCGCCAGGTCCAGAACCGATGATGATGACGTCGTAATTCTCAGCCATGTTTCCTGCCTTTTTATCCGGCGAGGCGGGTCAAAAGCACCCACTCGTGTTTCTTGCTGCTTTCGAAAAGCGGTACGGCGTCAGCGCGCGCCGCTTCCGAAAATCCATTCTTCTTGTACAGCGCGAGCGCTGCGTCATTGTCGCTTGCAGTGATCAGGCTGACGGGCAATCCGTTTGCCCTGTCGATCTGGTCACCGAGCAGTTTCCTTCCAATGCCGATACCGCGCAGATGGCGATAGACTGCCAGCGTGCCGATGAACCAGCTCCCGGCGACCGTCTTCTGCATGGCGATCACGGGCGCCAGTGCCGGACGATCCGTTTCGAAGGCCTGGATCCCCTCGCCCAGCTCGTATCCGACTGCGGCGCCTGCGACCTCGCCGTAGGCTTCGGCAACGACCGCGTTCTGCCAGCTGCCCCATTCGCCATCCCGGCTCATTTTCAGCCGGCCCTGCTCGAGCGGCGTATCCGTCTTGCCGTTTGCCACCTCCGAAAACCAGAGCCAGGAGGCAAAGCCATGCGAGCCGATATCGACAAGGATCGCGAGCTCGGCCGCATCCTTCCGCTCCGCTGCCCTAAGCGCTGCAAAAGCGCCGCCCATGGTCACAGCCCCAGCATCATCCGGACGATCGATTCCATGCCGCGCCCGAGAGCGCGGGTATTCTCGGCATCGAGATGGATGCCATCGAGCGGTGTGGTCTTGGCGACCGAATTGCCGTCGAAGAAGCCGCAACCCAGCTCGTCGGCGAGATCGCGGTAGAGGGTTGCGAGCTTCGCCGACTCTTCGATGCCGCCGGGAAAGGATGCGGCAAAGGGCACGTTGCCCGTCGCGCGGATCGCCGGCGGTGCGACGATCAGGATATCCGGACCGTCGAACTCGAAGGGCCAGGCATGATTGCGGATCAGCCGGACCAGCCGGGCGATACCCTGGCAGGCGGCAAAGGCGGAACCCGCCACGACAGGCTTCATGTCGTTGGTGCCGAGCAGGATGATGATCAGATCGAGCGGTGCATGCGTCTGCAGGATGGTCGGCAGGATGCGTGCGCCGTTGCGGTCGCAATCGGCGAGGTGGTCGTCGAAGGCGGTGGTCCGGCCGTTCAAGCCTTCAGCGATGACGCGAACATCGCTGCCGAGGGCGGCTTGCAGCGCGCTCGGCCAGCGATCTTCATAGGCATGGCGGCCGATCGTCTCGGCGCTGTAGCCCCAGGTCAGCGAGTCACCATAGCAAAGAACGGTCTTCGTCATTTCCGCCTCCGCCCTTTGATCAGACCAGCATGCCCATCGGGTTTTCGATATAGCCCTTGAACGCCTGCAACAGCTGGGCGCCGAGTGCACCATCGACGCAGCGATGGTCGGTCGAGAGCGTGACGCTCATGACCGTTGCAATGGCCATCTCGCCCTTCTTGACGACGACGCGCTGTTCGCCTGCGCCGACCGCGAGGATCGTTGCATGCGGAGGATTGATGACGGCGGCAAAATCCTTGACGCCCATCATGCCCATGTTCGAGACCGACGTGGTGCCGCCCTGATATTCCTCGGGCTTCAGCTTGCGGTCCTTGGCGCGCTTGCCGAGGTCCTTCATCTCGTTGGAGATGACCGACAGCGTCTTCTGCTCGGCCTTGCGGACGATCGGCGTAATCAAACCGCCGGGGATCGAGACGGCAACGCCGACATCGGCATGCTTGTGCTTGACCATGTTGTTGTCGGTCCAGGAGACGTTCGCATCCGGAACGTCGCGCAGCGCGAGCGCCAGCGCCTTGATAACCATATCGTTGACCGACAGCTTGTAGGCCGGAGCGCCATCCTTCGACTTCGGTGCGGCATCGTTGAGCTGGGCTCGCAGCGCCATAAGCGCATCGAGCTCGCAATCGACGGTGACGTAGAAGTGCGGGACCGTCTGCTTCGATTCCACCAGGCGGCGGGCGATCGTTTTGCGCATGTTGTCATGCGGCACGAGCTCGTAGGAGCCTTCCTCGAAGAGCTTGAGAACGGCTTCTTCCGAAGCGCCTTTCGGCGCTGCGGCAGGTGCCGCTGCGGCGGCCTGCGGCGCTGCTGCGGCAGCGGCCGGAGCCTTGGCACCAGCACCGGCGACGGCAGCTTCGATGTCGCTCTTGACGACGCGGCCATGCGGACCGGAACCGGAGACCGCCGAGAGGTCGATACCGGCTTCCTTGGCAAGGCGGCGGGCGAGCGGCGACGAGAACGTGCGGTTGCCCGACGAGGCCGGTGCAGCAGGTGCTGCGGCCGGAGCAGCAGCGGCAGGCTCGGCGGCGGCCGGAGCCGGCTGAGCAGCGGCAGGTGCAGCTTCGGCCTTCGGAGCCGGTGCGGCTTCTGCCTTCGGTGCAGAACCTGCACCGCTTGCGGCAGCCTTCACGTCTTCGCCTTCGGCGGCCAGAACCGCGATCAGCGCGTTGACCTTGACGCCTTCGGTACCGGCGGCAACGACGATCTTGGCAACAGTGCCTTCGTCGACGGCTTCGACTTCCATCGTCGCCTTGTCGGTTTCGATCTCGGCGATGACGTCACCCGACTTGACGGTGTCGCCTTCCTTGACGAGCCACTTGGCGAGGTTACCCTCTTCCATGGTCGGCGACAGGGCAGGCATCGTGATGTTGATAGGCATCGGAACAGCCTCCCCTTACTTGTAGCAGACGGTTTTCACTGCCTGGACGACTTCGTCGACATTCGGCAGCGCCAGCTTTTCGAGGTTTGCGGCGTAGGGCATCGGAACGTCCTTGCCGGCGATCGTCAGAACCGGTGCATCGAGATAATCGAAGGCCTGCTGCATGACGCGGGTGGCGATTTCGGTGCCGACCGAGTTCTGCGGATAGCCTTCCTCGACAGTCACGAGGCGTCCGGTCTTCTTGACGGATTCGATGACCGTCGGAAGATCCATCGGACGCAGCGTGCGCAGGTCGATCAGTTCGGCGTCGATGCCGATCTTCTCGAGCTCAGCGACAGCCTTGACCGCGTAGGTCATGCCGATGCCGAAGGAGACGATGGTGACGTCCTTGCCCTGGCGGTGAATGCGCGCCTTGCCGATCGGCAGAACGAAATTGTCGAGCTTCGGCACGTCGAAGTGCTGGCCGTAGAGAATTTCGTTTTCGAGGAAGACGACCGGGTTCGGATCGCGGATCGCAGCCTTGAGCAAGCCCTTGGCGTCGGCTGCCGTATAGGGCATGACGACCTTGAGGCCCGGGATCTGGCTGTACCAGGACGCGTAATCCTGGCTGTGCTGCGCGCCAACGCGGGCGGCGGCACCGTTCGGGCCGCGGAAGACGATCGGAGCGCCCATCTGGCCGCCCGACATGTAGAGCGTCTTGGCAGCGGAGTTGATGATCTGGTCGATCGCCTGCATGGCGAAGTTGAATGTCATGAACTCGACGATCGGCTTCAGCCCGGCCATCGCAGCGCCGACGCCAACGCCGGCAAAGCCGTGTTCGGTGATCGGGGTGTCGATGACGCGGCGTGCACCGAATTCCTGCAGGAGGCCCTGGGTGACCTTGTAGGCGCCCTGATATTCGGCAACTTCTTCGCCCATGACGAAGACGTTGTCGTCAGCGCGCATCTCTTCGGCCATTGCGTCACGCAGCGCTTCGCGAACGGTCATGGAGACCATTTCGGTGCCGGCCGGGATTTCCGGATCAGCAAGCGCGGATGCCTTCGGCGCGGCCGGAACAGGCGCAGCAGCCGGCTTCTCTTCGGTCGCGACAGGCGCCGGAGCGGCAGCGGCCGGAGCCGGCTCAGCAGCAGGAGCAGCCGACGAAATATCGGCAGCCAATTCGCCGTCCTGCAGCAGGATCGCGATCTTTGCGTTGACCTTGACGTTTTCGGTGCCGGCCGGGACCAGCAGCTTGCCGATCACGCCTTCATCGACGGCTTCGACTTCCATCGTGGCCTTGTCGGTTTCGATTTCGGCAATCACGTCACCCGAGGTGACCTTGTCGCCTTCATTCTTGAGCCACTTGGACAGTGTGCCTTCTTCCATCGTCGGAGAGAGGGCGGGCATGAGGATATCGATAGGCATTGGTTCCCTCCCCGATTAGAGCAGAATGTCGGTGTAGAGCTCGGATGCATCCGGCTCCGGATCGTTCTGGGCGAAATCGGCGCTATCGGCGACGATGTCGCGGACGTCCTTGTCGATCGCCTTGAGATCGTCTTCGGAAGCCCAGCCCTTTTCGACGAGGCGCGCCTTGACCTGCTCGATCGGATCCTGCTCGGAGCGCATCTTCTGCACTTCTTCCTTGGTGCGATACTTCGCCGGGTCGGACATCGAGTGGCCGCGATAGCGATAGGTCAGCATTTCCAGGATGATCGGACCCTTGCCGGAGCGGCAATGCTCGAGCGCCTCGTCGGCGGCAGCCTTGACGGCGCGCACATCCATGCCGTCCACCTGGACGCCCGGAATGCCGAAGCCCGAACCGCGCAGCGAGTAGTTCGACTGGGCCGTCGCGCGGGCGGTCGAGGTGCCCATGGCGTAACGGTTGTTTTCGACGATGTAGATGATCGGCAGCTTCCAGAGTGCCGCCATGTTGAAGCTTTCGTAGACCTGGCCCTGATTGGCAGCGCCGTCACCGAAATAGGCAACGCTGACCGAGTCGTTGCCGCGATAGCGGTTGGCGAAAGCCAGACCGGTGCCGAGCGACACCTGGGCGCCGACGATGCCGTGACCGCCGTAGAAGTGCTTTTCCTTGGAGAACATGTGCATGGAGCCGCCCTTCCCGTGGGAATAGCCGCCCTTGCGCCCGGTGAGTTCCGCCATGACGCCGCGGGCGTTCATGCCGGTTGCCAGCATATGGCCGTGGTCACGGTAAGCCGTGATGACCTGGTCGCCATCCTTCTGCGCCATCTGCATGCCGACAACGACAGCTTCCTGGCCGATATAAAGGTGACAGAAACCACCGATGAAGCCCATGCCGTAAAGCTGACCGGCCTTCTCTTCGAAGCGGCGGATCAGAAGCATCTCGCGATAGGCCTTGAGCTCCTCATCGCGCGTAAAATCAGCAACCGGACCACCATTGGAGGCCTTGGCTGTGGATTTCGTGCTGGTTTTGCGGCTGGAAACGGTCGCGTTCTTGCGAGGCGCCATACAACCCTCCCTATGGGTTTGTCGTTCTTCGAGTGGCGCGTACCATAGGGAAGAAATATGGCCACAGCAATGCCATAAATGCATGGCACGTATTCAGGATTAAGCCACTGATAATTCTATCGAATTATCGATTAACCAGTATTAGGTTAATTGGAATATGAATTGAATATGACGACCTCGTCGGCGCGTGACATATTCAGCTGGTAACGGGCTTTTTCGTCCAGCATATCCTTGTCGAGCGAGCCGTCGCTCAGAAGCGCGACCTGCTGCTCGATATGCTCGCGCTTGGCCTTCAGCGTCGCCAGTTCCCTCTCGCGGGCGATACGCCGCTGCTCGAAGACTTCGGTGGCACGGAGACCATAGTCGCCATGGATGCAATGATAGCCGAAATAGGAGAGAAAGGCGACCGTCATGGCCGGAACCACGAACCGGCCGATCTTCTTTTTCTTATGATGCTTTGTCCACATACGCACACATGCTCTAAACGCATTACCTATGCGAAGAGACTAGCGCCCAGAGATTAACCGTCCGTTGACTATGAATTTTTGCGGGCAAGAAAAAACCCGCGCCAGTGAAGCGCGGGTTTCAAGGCTTTGATCGCTAACGGCTATCAGCCGCGGATGATCGAGCGGCCGGCATAGCGGGCCTGCGGGCCGAGGCCCTCTTCGATGCGGATCAGCTGGTTGTACTTTGCCAGACGATCTGAGCGCGACAGCGAGCCGGTCTTGATCTGACCGCAGTTGGTGGCGACTGCGAGATCGGCGATCGTCGAATCTTCGGTTTCACCCGAACGGTGCGACATGACGGCGGTGTAGGCTGCCTTGTGCGCGGTGTTGACGGCGTCGAGCGTCTCGGTCAGCGAACCGATCTGGTTGACCTTGACGAGGATCGAGTTGGCAACGCCCATCTTGATGCCGTCGCGCAGGCGCGCCGAGTTGGTGACGAACAGGTCGTCGCCGACCAGCTGAACCTTCTTGCCGGCCAGATCGGTCAGGGCCTTCCAGCCGTCCCAATCGTCTTCAGCCATGCCGTCTTCGATCGAAATGATCGGGTACTGGGCAGCGAGCTGTGCGAGATATTCGGCCATGGCGCCCGGCTCCAGCGTGCGTCCCTCGCCTTCGAGAACGTACTTGCCGTCCTTGAAGAATTCGGTCGAGGCGCAGTCGAGGCCGAGATGGATGTCTTCGCCCGGCTTGTAGCCAGCCTTTTCGATCGACTTCATGATGAAGTCGAGGGCTTCGGGGGCGCTCTTCAGGCCTGGGGCGAAACCACCTTCGTCACCAACGTTGGTGTTGTGGCCCTGAGCCGACAGTTCCTTCTTGAGGACGTGGAAGACTTCCGAACCCATGCGGACGGCTTCGCGGATCGAGTCGGCTCCGACAGGCAGGATCATGAATTCCTGGAAGTCGATCGGGTTATCGGCATGCGCGCCGCCGTTGATGATGTTCATCATCGGAACCGGCAGGAGGTGAGCGGAAGCGCCACCGACGTAGCGGTAGAGCGGCAGGCCGGCAGCTTCGGCAGCAGCCTTGGCGACAGCGAGCGAAACGCCGAGGATGGCGTTGGCACCGAGGCGCGACTTGTTCGGCGTACCGTCCAGCTCGATCATGATGTTGTCGATCTGGATCTGGTTTTCGGCGTCGATGCCGCCAATGGCGTCAAAGATTTCGGTATTTGCGGCTTCGACGGCCTTTTCGACACCCTTGCCGAGATAGCGCTTGCCACCATCGCGAACTTCAACGGCTTCATGCGCGCCGGTCGAAGCGCCCGACGGAACAGCCGCACGGCCCATGCTGCCATCTTCGAGATAGACGTCGACTTCGACGGTGGGGTTGCCACGGCTATCGAGGATCTCGCGGGCGATGATATCGGTAATTGCAGTCATGGGTTTCTTCCTGCTCGTGGGTGGATAAATCGTTTGAAATCGTCTTAATCGAAGGCACGCAAATTACAATGGGCGTTTTGCGACTGTTTTTGAGCCGCCTAACATGCCTTTGTTTCAAGCCTCTTGCGTGGCCTATTACAAGATCATGTCAGCCTTTTGAACGTCAGGCCGACTTTGCGATCGCATCGAATGCCAGAAGCTTTTCGAGAAGCCGCGGCATGTCCTTCAGATAGACCATGTTCGGGCCATCCGACGGCGCATTGTCCGGGTCCTCATGCGTTTCGACGAAGACGCCGGCGACACCGACGGCGACGGCCGCACGCGCCAGGGTCTCGACGAATTCGCGCTGACCGCCGGTCGAACCGCCCTGCCCGCCCGGCTGCTGCACCGAATGCGTCGCGTCGAAGATCACGGGCGCGCCCATCGCCGCCATGATAGGCAGCGAGCGCATGTCGGAGACCAGTGTGTTGTAGCCAAAGGAGGCGCCGCGCTCGCAGAGCAGGATGTTCGGGTTACCCGTGGCATTCAGCTTGGCAAGCACGTTCTTCATGTCCCAGGGCGCCAGGAACTGGCCCTTCTTGACGTTGACCGCGCGGCCGGTCTTGGCGGCGGCAACGAGAAGGTCGGTCTGGCGGGAAAGGAAAGCCGGGATCTGCAGGATGTCGACGACGGTCGCGACCTCCGCGCACTGCTCCTCCGTATGGATATCGGTCAAAACAGGGAAGCCGAATTCCTTCTTCAGGTCGGCGAAGACTTCGAGCGACTTGTCGAGGCCGATGCCGCGCTGGGCAGCAAGCGAGGTGCGGTTCGCCTTGTCGAAGGAGGACTTGTAGACGAGGCCGATGCCGAGCGTCTTGCAGAGTTCGCTCAGAACGCCGGCGATCATGAAGGCATGGTCGCGGCTTTCCATCTGGCAGGGTCCGGCGATGATCGACAGCCTGCCGGTATTGGAAAAGGTAACGCGGCCAGCGCCTTCGCCGACGGCGACTTCTGCATTGGTGGTGCTCATTGGGTCTCCTCGAAGGCAAAGATCGCGCCTTGTCCCGGCGCCGGCTTCACCAATAGACGATTGTTCATATTCGTGTAGGTGATCCCGTTAGCAGCCAAATGCGCCGCTGTCACGGCCAGATCAGCGACTGCAAAGACGATCGCCCGCGCCCGAAGGCCGTTGTCCATGCCAAGCGGCTCGGCATCGAAATAGGCTTCCATGCCCTCGTCGGAATAGACGGCGATGCGAACATTGGGGAGCGCAAAGCAAAGGCCGAACGCAGCCTCACCCGGTGCCACGCCGCCGCTTGCCATCTGCAACAGCGACGCGAAGGCATCGGGTTCCGCTGCGCTCATTGCGATCTCGACGATGCCGAGAACGCCGTTGGCATGCGTCTCCAGCGCCTTGCGATCGGCCGGAAAGGCGTTGATGCGCTGACAGGCGAAGAAAAAGACATCGGGCGCCCTGAGATCGGCAGCAAAGGCGAGCTTGAAGGCGCCGTTCGCCTGCGTTCCATCGGGCATGACGATCGGCCGCGAAAACTCGACCATATCGCCGCCGCTCAGACGCGCTCTGTCATAGGCAATCTTGTCCGCATCGGCGTCATCGGTGCCGAAGACGACGGCCGAAAAGCCGTCATCGCCGCAGCGGAACCGAAACGCCTGGTCGCGGGCGATGAAGCTGTTACCTTCGGCGGCGGCCGCATCGCACTCGGCCTGGCTCGCGATGCCGAGCGGCTCAAGATAGGTCTTGTCGGCGAGGAACACGCAGGCATTCTCCGTGCCGAATGGATGACGGCCGTTGGCGGCGACGGTGAAACCGAGACGGCCGAGCCGCTCGCGGGCGACATCGATATGGGTGACGGGCAGTACCAGATGATCGAGCGGATGCGTCATGGCGGTTCTCTCCGGTGAAGCCGGCAGAGATTTGCACGCCGCGCCGGGCAAAGCGCAAGCGCGGATAACCAATCCGGCGAAGAAACTTTCAAAAACGACGAAAAATGATGGGAAGTTTTACCAATATTTAGGCACTTGCGGAACACATATGGAACATATAGTGTCCGTTCTGGCTTTGTTTCACGAATCTGGGGATTAGACTTCGATGCTGACGCGCAAACAACAGGAGCTTCTCCTCTTCATTCACGAGCGCATGAAGGAGTCCGGCGTGCCGCCGTCCTTCGACGAAATGAAGGACGCGCTCGATCTGGCTTCCAAGTCGGGCATCCATCGCCTGATCACGGCGCTTGAAGAGCGCGGCTTCATTCGCCGCCTACCGAACCGGGCCCGCGCACTCGAAGTCATCAAGCTGCCCGAGGCCTACAGCCCCAGCATTCAGCCGCGCCGCGGCTTCTCGCCGAGCGTCATCGAAGGCAGCCTCGGCAAGCCGCAGCCGGTCGCGCCGCCGAAGCCGGCGAACGAAGACAACAGCAGCTCGGTCTCGGTTCCCGTCATGGGCCGCATCGCTGCCGGTGTGCCGATCTCCGCGATCCAGCAGAACACCCACGACATCACCGTTCCCGCCGACATGCTCGGAAACGGCGAGCACTATGCTCTTGAGGTCAAGGGCGACTCGATGATCGATGCCGGAATCTTCGACGGCGACACCGTGATCATCCGCAATACCAATACGGCCAATGCCGGCGATATCGTCGTCGCCCTCGTCGACGATGAGGAAGCAACGCTGAAGCGCTTCCGCCGCAAGGGCGCATCGATCGCACTCGAGGCCGCCAACCCGGCTTACGAGACCCGCATCTTCGGGCCGGACCGCGTCAAGGTTCAGGGCAAGCTTGTCGGCCTTATCCGCCGCTATCACTGACCGTGATCTCATCGCCATCGAAAGTGCCGCTGCGCCAATCATAGGCGCGGTGGCGTGTCCAGGGGCGGTCGAGTTTTTCGAAGGATGTGGTGACGCCTGCGGCGCCACCATCGAAACGCAATTCGACCGCGCCGGTCCGCCTTAAGCTAGCGCCGGTGAAGAGCAGCGCGCCCGAGCGGCAGCTTTCGAGGCGCAGGCGCACGGGTGTGACGACGATATCGGATGCATCGCAGGCCGGGCCGAGATAAGCGGCATTGTCGATGACCGTCAGCACCGAGCCGTTCTCCAGTCTGGCCGTACACCAGGCCTTCTTCACGCAGGAAAAGCGCTCTTCCGTTGCGTTCGCCGCGATGGCGCTTGCCCCTTCCTGCTGCTGCTCCGATGTCAGCTTCAGCCTTTCGCCGTTCGGCGCCGCTGGGGCGGATACGTCGGTGACAAAGACCGGCCCGCGATGCGTATCCAGGACGAGTGCCCGTTTCCACTGATCGAAGATGAAGCCCGGCGGGCGTTCGCGGTTGGTGGCGATGGCATCGGAGCCAACGATGCCTGCCATGCTGCCGTCTTCGGCAATGACGAGCTTCGGCGGCGTCTTTCCTGGAAGCATGACAACCGCCAGCGTCGACAGGGTCATGATCGCCGTGCCGACATGCCTCAAGCGCGTGCGCAGTAGGGTCAATAACAGGAACCCTGCAACCGCGGACGGAAAGTACCAGGCAGGCAACCGCCCGACGCCGATATTGCCGCCCCAGGACGAGACGGTCTTGGCGATCGCGATCACCAGGTCGAGACCGAAGCCGACCACCTGCCACGCCCATTCATCCAGTCCGAACGGCAGCAGCAGCATGGCCAGCAGCCCGGCCGGCATGATGACGAAGGAAATGACCGGCATGGCAGCGAGATTGGCAGGCAGGCCGTAAGCGGTCAGCCGGTGAAAATGCTCGATAGAGAACAGCGCCGTCGAGAATCCGCCGATGACGGAGGTGAGCAGGATGCCGCCGAAGAAGCCGGCCGCCGAGGACAGCAGCCTGACGGCGCGCAATTTCGCGAATGGCCTGTCGCGCGTCGGCCGTTCCTTCCAGAGTGCGTAGCCGGCGACGAGCGCGAGCGTCGCGGCGAAGGACATCTGAAAACTCGGCCCCATGATTTCCGAGGGCGACATGGCGATGATGACAAGCGCCGAGAGCGCCACGTTGCGCAGGCTGATCGACGGACGATCGAAGAACACCGCCGTCAGCATGATCGCCATCATGATGAAGGCGCGTTCGGCGGAGACCGCGAATCCGGAGATCAGGAAATAGGCGGTGACGGCCGCCAGTGCACCGGCGGCGGCGATCTTCTTGACCGGATAGGCCTGGGCGACCGACGGAAACAGGCTGAGCAGCGTGCGGAAGCCGACGAAGAAGATGCCGGCGGATAGCGCCATGTTGAGACCCGATATGGCGATGATGTGGGCAAGACCGGATTGCCGCAGCGCTTCGGTGGTCTCCACTGAAATCGCCCGCCGCTCGTCGGTCACGAGGGCGGCCGCGAAAGCGCCGGTGTCGCCGGGCAATATGCCCCTGATGCGGTCGCCGATCCCGCTTCTCAGCCGGTAGAGCCACTCGATGGCGCTGTCCACCAACGAATGCGCGTCTGCGGCCTCGGCTGTGACGATCGCGGGCGCTCCATAAAAGAAGCCGTTGGCGCCGACGCCATCGAAATAGGATGCGAACGAGAAGTCGTTGAGGCCGGGAAGCGCCGGACCGGAGGGAGGCGTCAGCCGTGCCCTGCCCTTTACCCAGGTTCCCGCCTCGAATTCGGACCTGGCGCCGCGGGCAATCACGGTCACCCGGGCGGGTGGGCGTTTCAGCACGGGGCTCTCGGTTGCCCGTAGTGACAACAGATAGCGCCAGCCGCCGCGGCCATCGCTTTCGCGGCGCTCCACCCGCCCGGTCACCGTGGTGGTCACGGCGGAATCAAGGAGGACCGTACCGGCTCTCCACGTCTCGAACTGCGCGGCGGCCACGCCGGCCGTCACCAGCGTTAATGCGGCAATGAAGATCCGAATATTCTGGCTTCCGCGATCGATGGAGATCACCAGGATCAACAGCACCGCCATGGAGAACAGTGGTATGATCGGCGAAACGCCGGTACCGGCAGCAAACCAGGCGACCGCGCCAAGGCCGAGTGCGACCGGCGCGAAAAGCACGCGGCCACCGAAGGCGAGTTCTTCGTCGGCAAACGCCGGAATGGAGCCGATGCCGCGTCTAACGGATGACCTGATGCGATAGGCGTTCAGCCCTGCCGGCGGGCGCCGCAGCGGCACGGGCACGGGTTCGGAATATATGCGCAGTGTGCAGGATGCGGCAATTTGGCTGCATCATCCAAAAGCTCCAGACTGACGTCGCTGCTTTTCAACCCCGGCATGCAGAGAGCCTTGCGACCCGTTGAATTACAACCAAGATGCAACCCTGCGGGCGTTTCAGCAACAATAATCGATTTAAAAAACGGAAAAAATTGCGAGTGCAAAAAGCCTAAACAAATCATCGGCTTCCGCTATGCGTTTACAGCATCGCAGGAGTGCCTAAAAGTTGATACTGCGATGCACAAAATGGCGTCACGGTAACTTGGCATTAGGCGCGCTATCATATAGCAATCGAAGCGGACGCTTAACCCTATGGCGCTTTTATGGCGCCGCCGCCAATTTGGAGGATCAGAATGACGGATCAAAGCGCAACAATCAAAATCGGCGAAAAATCCGCCAATCTTTCCGTGAAGAGCGGAACGATCGGGCCGGATGTCATCGATATCGGCGCACTCTACAAGAACACCGGCTCCTTCACGTACGATCCTGGTTTCACCTCGACCGCATCCTGTGAATCGAAGATCACCTATATCGATGGCGATGAAGGCGTTCTGCTGCACCGCGGCTATCCGATCGATCAGCTGGCCGAGCACGGCGACTTCCTGGAAGTCTGCTATCTCCTGCTCTACGGCGAACTGCCGACGGCGGCGCAGAAGAAGGATTTCGACTACCGCGTCACGCATCACACGATGGTGCATGAGCAGATGAGCCGCTTCTTCACCGGCTTCCGCCGCGATGCCCACCCGATGGCCGTCATGTGCGGCTGTGTCGGCGCTCTCTCGGCCTTCTATCACGACTCGACTGACATCACCGATCCGCACCAGCGTATGGTCGCTTCGCTGCGCATGATCGCAAAGATGCCGACGCTCGCCGCAATGGCCTTCAAGTACCATATCGGCCAGCCCTTCGTTTACCCGAAGAACGATCTCGACTACGCGTCCAACTTCCTGCGGATGTGCTTTGCCGTTCCCTGCGAGGAGTACACGGTCAATCCGGTTCTCTCCCGCGCCATGGACCGCATCTTCATCCTGCATGCCGACCACGAGCAGAACGCGTCGACCTCGACCGTCCGCCTCGCCGGCTCGTCGGGTGCGAACCCGTTTGCCTGCATCGCGGCCGGTATCGCCTGCCTCTGGGGCCCGGCTCACGGCGGTGCCAACGAAGCAGCGCTCAACATGCTCGCTGAAATCGGCTCCGTGGACCGCATTCCGGAATTCATCGCCCGCGCCAAGGACAAGAACGATCCGTTCCGCCTGATGGGCTTCGGTCACCGCGTCTACAAGAACTACGATCCGCGCGCCAAGATCATGCAGAAGACGACGCATGAAGTTCTCGGCGAACTCGGCATCAAGGACGACCCGCTTCTTGAAGTGGCGATGGAACTCGAGCGTATCGCGCTCACCGACGAGTATTTCATCGAGAAGAAGCTCTACCCGAACATCGACTTCTACTCGGGTATCACGCTGAAGGCGCTCGGCTTCCCCACGACCATGTTCACCGTTCTCTTCGCGCTCGCCCGCACTGTCGGCTGGATCGCTCAGTGGAACGAAATGATCGAGGATCCGCAGCAGCGCATCGGCCGTCCGCGCCAGCTCTATATCGGCGAGCCGCAGCGCGACTACGTTCCGGTCTCCAAGCGCTAAGCGCAGAGGCCAGTGAAACAAAAAACCCGGTCAGCGATGACCGGGTTTTTTCTTGAGAACGTCGAGAACGATCTCCGCCGCCTTCTCTCCGGGCGGCTTCTCTGTCTGCATGCGCTGCCAGACGAGATCGTAGCCTTCCAGCATGGTGCGCCGCTGCGCGGTATCGCCGGACAGCTGCTCCATCCAGCGGGCAAGCGCGCCGCCGCGAACGCTGTCGTTGAAATATTCGGGGACGACGGCGTAGTCGGCGATCAGGTTCGGGATTGCCGCCGTCCAAGTCTTGATGCGCGATGTCATCAGCGAGATGATCCAGTCGGTCTTGTATGTCGAGACCGTCGGCACGCCGGCGAGCGCCAGCTCAAGGATTACCGTTCCGGAGGCAGCCAGCGCCGCATCGGCCTCGCCGAAAGCCCGCCATTTGGCGTCGCTGCCGATCAGGATGTCGGGCCGGACCTTCCACGACGCCGTCAGTTCACGCACGAGTGCCTCGCGGCGAGTGACCGTCGGCATGACGAAGCGGACGTCGCCGCCGCGTGCCAGAAGATCGTTTGCCGCATCCTCGAAAAAGGGCATCAGCTTCGATATCTCGGTCGAGCGCGAGCCAGGCAGCAGCATGATCGTCTTGCCCCGATCCGGTGATACAGTGCGCGCAGCGCGGCTGCTCCGTGCCGCCAGAAGATTGCGATCCGCCGTGAGGCGATGCCCGACATAGCTTGTCGGCGGACCACCGAGGCGCTGCATGACGTCAGGCTCGAACGGCAGAACCGCCAGCACGTGATCGACATAGGCAAGCATGCGCTGGGCGCGGTATTCCTTCCAGGCCCAGACGCTCGGACAGACATAATTGACGACAGGCAGATCGGGCAGCGCCGCGCGCACGCGCTTGGCGACGCGATGGGTAAAGTCGGGGCTGTCGATGATGATCAGGATGTCGGGCTTGGCGGCGATCAGGGCTGCCGTCGTCTGGCGGATCAGCCTGTAGAGCGTCGGAAGCTTGGCGAGCACCTGGCTGATGCCCATGATCGACAGTTCGGAATAGTCGAAAAGCGATTTGAGCCCCTGCGCTTCCAGCGCCTCGCCGCCGACGCCGACAAGCTCGACGGGACCGTCGTGAATCTGCTTCAGGGCGGCGATGAGATCGCCACCCAGCAGATCGCCGGAGACTTCACCGGCGATGATGCCGATCTTCAGGCGACGGCTCATGCAAGCCCCCAGGATGGCAAGCCGCGATCCAGGCCAGTCACGAAGAGGCCGGATGCATCGGCGGCGGCCACCATAGCTTCACGTTCGAGCACCAGCGCCCTGCCCGCCTCGACGGCGATCCCCGCCAGACCCGCCCGCTTGGCATTTTCGACGGTGGAAGGCCCAATAGAGGGCAGATCCGCGCGCAAATCCTGTTGCGGCTTGCACAGCTTGACGAGAACACCCTTTCTCCGGGCGGAGATCCGTCCAGCGGCGCGCAACGATGCGACACGGTCCAGCATGCCATCCGTGCCCTCGGGGCCCTCAAGGGCGACGACCCGGCCGCCGATGCAGACTGCGCCCTGCCCGACATCGAGCAATCCGAGCGCATTTGCGGCTTCCGCCGCCTTCAGGATATCGGCGATGTCGTCTTTGCCCGGCGCTACCGAAGCAAGCGGTCCGACTTCGGCCAGGAGATCGGGAGCGATCTCGTGCGCACCAATCACCCGCCGGCCATCAGTCTCGATCAGCCGGATCACCATCTGCAGAACGGTATCGTCGCCACCGGACAGCAGCGTGCGAATGACCGACGGCACCTTACGGATTGTCTTGAATGTCGGTCGCATCTCGCGCCATTCCGGGCGCCGGCGCACGCCGCCGGACATGACGACGCGGCGAATGTCGTGCTTGCTGAAAATACTCTCGAGCGCCCCGAAATCAGCGATGCCGATGATCGCGTGATCGTAGTCCTGCCAAGACCGATCGATCTCGCCCTTCAAGGAAATGATGAACGGCTCGTCACCGGCGGCGCGCGCCGCCTGGGCGACGTAAGCCGGCAAAAGGCCGCTGCCGGCGATGATCGCCAGACGGCCTTTCGCAGTGTCACCAGCCAGAGACACGCTCAGCCTTTCTGTCCCCGCGTCGGCGAAGACAGCGCCCGGTCACTTTCCACAGCGATGAAGTCGAGAATCTCGACGACCTGCGGGCAATCGGCATATTCGGCGCGGATCGCGGCCGCGTTGTCACGAAGGGCGCCCGGCCCCTCGAAGATCGCCTTGAAGGCACGGCGAACGGTATGGATGACAGCGCGGTCTATGCCGGCGCGCGTCATACCGACCACATTGAGGCCGCCGAGCAGGCCGGGATTGCCGTTGAGCATGCCGTAGGGAATCACGTCGTAATTCACGGCCGAAAGACCGCCGACAAAAGCCTGACGGCCGACCCGGGCAAACTGATGCACGGCACAACCGCCGCCGAGAATGACCCGGTCCTCGATGATCACGTGGCCGGCCAGCATGACGTTGTTCGACATGATGACGTTGTTGCCGACGCGGCAGTCATGCGCCACATGCGAATTCGCCAGAAACAGGTTGTTGTTGCCGACGATCGTCTTGCCGCCGAAATCCGTGGTGCCGGTGTTGATCGTCACGCCTTCACGCATCGTGCAGTTTTCGCCGATGGTCAGGGTCGTCTCTTCGCCGGCATGGTGGTGGACGCTTTGCGGGTCGCCACCGATCACCGCCATCGGGAACACCTTCGAGCCCTTGCCGAGCTCGGTGCGGCCGGTGACGACAGCATGCGGATGCAGAAGCACGTCATCATGAAGCGTCACCTTCGGCCCGACATAGGCGAAGGGGCCGATCGTCACGTTTTCACCAATGATGGCGCCGTCCTCGACGACCGCCATCGGATGAATCCGGGCGCTGGCAGCAACCGTGCTCATGCCTCGTCCTTACGCAGAATCATTGCGCCGATATCGGCTTCCGCGACGAGATTGCCGTCGACCTTGGCGTCGCAATGGAACTTCCAGATATTGCCGCGCTGCTTCAGCTTCTTGACGTGGAACTCGACGCGATCACCCGGAACGACCGGCTTGCGGAAACGGGCATTGTCGATCGTCATGAAATAGACGAGGTTGCCGTTCGAGCCGTCCTTGCGGGCACAGATCGCACCCGCCGTCTGCGCCATGCCTTCGATCAGAAGTACGCCCGGCATGATCGGCGAATCCGGGAAATGGCCGGTGAATTGCGGCTCATTGGCGGTGACGTTCTTGATACCGATCGCAGAATCGTCGCCGTCGATCTCGATGATCCTGTCGACCATCAGGAAGGGATAGCGATGCGGCAGGAGCTTCATGATCTCGATGATATCCGCCGACGAAAGAGAAGCCTTTGCTTCTTCAGTCATTCCTTGTCTCCCGTTTTATTCGCCCGCGCACCCGAGCGTATCATTATTTCCGCGGACTCGCGCAGGAAATCCTTGATCGGCCGCGCCGGAATGCCGCCATAGCGCTCGCCTGCAGGGATGCTCTGCACGACACCGCTCTTGGCGGCGATCTGTACGCCGCTGCCGATGTTGATATGGCCGTTCAGGCCGGCCTGACCGCCAATCTGCACGCCGTCGCCGATCACCGTGCTACCGGCGATGCCGACCTGCGAAACGATGGCACAATGGCGGCCGATCTTGACGTTGTGGCCGATCTGCACCTGATTGTCGATCTTGGTGCCCTCGCCGATGACCGTGTCGTCCATCGTGCCGCGGTCGATCGTCGCGTTGGCGCCGATCTCGACATTGTCTTGGATGATGACGCGGCCGATCTGGACGATCTTGATCATCCCGCGCGGTCCCGGCGCATAGCCGAAGCCGTCCTGCCCGATACGCGCACCATTATGAATGATGACGTGATTGCCGAGGAAGGCGCAGAGGACACTGGCGCCGCCGGCGATAGAACAGTTGCGGCCGATCTTGACGCCCTGTCCGATGATCGCGCCGGCGCCGATGCGCGTGCCGGCACCGATTTCAGCATTGGCACCGATAATGGCGAGCGGCTCGACAACGACGCCGGCTTCCAGCCGGGCCGTCGGATCGATGACGGCGCCGGTACCGATCGAGATCTCCTCCGACATGAGAGGAAGCGGCTGCAACGCGGACGGATGCAGATAGCCGCCCGCCATCGCGAAAGCCGCATGCGGGCTCTTAGACACGAGCGCCGGGATATGCGGCGGGATCGCCGAGAGCAATGCGGGATCGCAGAGGACGGCTGACGCCTCGCAGGTCTCGAGCTCGGCTTTGCTCTTCCGGGAAATCACATAGCAAAGGTCGCCCGCCTTGGCACGGTTAACCGGCGCCACGGAACGGATGATCACATCTGCCTTCGATGAATCGGGAAGTTCAGCCCCGAGATACTGGGCGAGCTCAGAGAGCGTCACCCCATCCCGAGGCTTGAAGAACGAATTTTGCTCCATCGGCAATGCTCCAGAACGGAATTCCAGTAAGGTTCCGGACTGCCGATATCAGAATTGGTTGTTGATGCCAAACTTGAAGTACTGCGTCTTGTCGTAGTCCTTCTTGACGACCGGGATCGCGTAGTCGACGCGAAGGGCGCCGAAGGGCGACTGCCAGATCAGGCCAAGACCGACCGAGGCACGCAGAGCTGCATCTTCACCGTCAACGGTCACGCCGGCGACGTCCACGTCGTTGCCGAACAGCGTACCGGCGTCAGCGAAGACCGCGCCACGCAGACCGAAGTCACGCGGGAAACCTGGCATCGGGAACGAGGCTTCGGCCGAGACAGTGAAGTAGGTCGTGCCGCCAAGCGGATCGTCCGGCTGGTTGCCACCAACGCGCGGACCGATACCCTTGTTCTCGAAACCGCGGATATCGCTGTTGCTCAACGTGAACTGGTCGAAGATGTTCAGGTCTTTACCGAGGCCGACGACATAACCGGCGCCAGCCGAGAGCGATCCGATGATGTCGGCGTCGTCAGCGAGCAGGTGATAGTAACGGGCCTTGCCGTAGATCTTGTAGAACTGCGAGTCGCCGCCGAGGCCGGCGATTTCGTTGGTCAGCGTCGCGTAGATACCTTCGCGCGGCAGCGTCATGTCGTCGAGCGTGTTGTAGGTGAAGGTTTGCGAGACAGACGACTTGATCCACGGACCGCCGTTGACGAGATCCTGATACGGCGTCGACAGATCCGACAGATCTCCGTCAGCGTCGTAATCCATGCGCTTGAAGTTGTAGCGGAAGGTCGAAGCCAGATCTTCGGTGATCGGCGCAGTTGCGCGCAGCACGACGCTGTCTTCGGTGTAGTCGTAGTTATCGTTGCTGTTGGTCTCGCTATGGTTCAGGTCGAAACCGGTCGCCAGGCGATAGCCGAGGAAGTAAGGCTCGGTGAAGCTCAGGCCGTAGCTCTGCGATCCCTCGAGACCACCACCGGCCGAAACCTTGATGTACTGACCGCGGCCGAGGAAGTTCTTTTCTTCGACGGAGGCTTCGAGGATGAGGCCATCGCCACCTGCAGCGTAGCCGGCGCCGATACCGAACGAACCGGTCGACTGATCCTGAACATCGACGACAACGACGACGCGGTCCGGAGCACTGCCCGGCTGCGTGCTGACGTTGACGGCCGAGAAGAAGCCGAGGGCCTCGAGGCGGCGCTTCGCCTTGGTGATCATCTGCTGATTGAACGCATCGCCTTCGGAGACGTCGAATTCGCGGCGGATGACGTAATCGCGGGTGCGGCTGTTGCCGCGGATTTCAATGCGCTCGATATAGGCGCGCTCGCCCTGGTCGACGAGATATTCAACGCCGATCGTGTTGTTGCCGAGGTCGCGGTTGCCGCGCGGCGTGACACGGGCGAACGGATAACCGGCCGAAGCAACCTGATCGGAGATCGCTTCCATCGACTGCTGAACGCTCTTGGCGCTGTAAACTTCGCCCTGATGCGTCTTGACGAGGCCCTGCAGCTGCTCGCCGCTGACGCCATCGACAGTCGACTGGACGCTGACCGGACCGAAGTCGTAGCGCGGGCCTTCTTCGATGTTGAAGGTCAGCGTGTACTTGTTGGTGGTTTCGTCGAACTGGGCGTCGGAAGAGACGACCTTGAAGTCGGCATAGCCGCGATTGAAGTAGAACTGGCGCAGCGCCTCTTCGTCGGCGCGCAGCTTGTCCTCGTTGTAAACGTCCTTGCGCGTCAGGAACGACAGGAAGTTCGAGCGCTTCGTCGCGATCACGGCAGAGAGACGGCCGGCGCTGTAGGCATTGTTGCCGACGAAATTGATGGCGGCGATCTTGGTGCGGTCGCCTTCGTCGATCACGAAAGCAAGGTTCACGCGGCCTTCGCCGAGCGGAACGACCTGCGTCGTGACATTGACTTCGCTACGGCCGGTGGCGGCGTAGGCTTCCTTGATGGCAGCGATGTCGGCCTGGATCTGCGCATCGTTGTACGGGCCGGAGGCGTGCGTACCAACGACGGATGCCAGCTTGTCGTCCTTGACCTTGCGGTTGCCGTTGAAGACGACCTGGTTGACGAGCTGCGCTTCCTGGACCTGCACGACGAGCGTGCCGCCAGAGACAGAAATCTTGACGTCGGAGAAGTAACCGGTGCCGTAGAGCTGCTTCACCGAGTCATCGATATCGGTGTTGGAGAAGCTCTTGCCCGGCTGGATGGTGAGGTTGGAACGCACAGCCTCGGCACCGACGCGGCTTGCCCCGCGTACATCGATGCGCTGAATGACTGCGGCTTCAGCCGCACTCGCAGAGACGATTGTAATGACACCTGCGCCCGAAGCCACAACACTTGCAGACAGCGCAACCGCCGATACTGCGTTCAAAAATCTTGAACCAGCCTTCATTTCACCCATTACCTTTTTTCTCGTCCCCGTCGCCGGGATTACCCCGATTCCGGCCACGTGTGTCGTTTTACCCGCTTTTGACATACAAGCAAGGTAGCAAGTTAATTTCTGTTTACTTCATTTCGAAGCGTGACCCATTCGCCACTACAGCTTTGAAACATCGTAAATAAACGGTAATTTTTCCCTCGCCAGACGCCCTATCCAATGAGCGCGCTGATGTCATTCCATGTGGCAAAAACCATTAGCGAGAGCACCATAGCCAGACCAATGCGAAATGCAATTTCCTGAGCCGATGACCCCAAAGGTTTTCCCCTTACGGCTTCAATCGCATAGAACATCAGATGCCCGCCATCAAGTACCGGGACAGGCATGAGGTTAAGCAATCCAATAGAGACCGACAATACGGCTGCCAGTTGCAGCACGGCGGCAACACCGAGCGTCGCCATCTGGCCCGATGCCTGAGCAACACGGATCGGTCCGCCGAGCTGATCCGGCTTCATGTATCCCGCAAACAGATTGCCGATATATTTGAAAGTGCCGGTGACGATATGCCACGTCTGGACCGTGCCCTCCTTGAGAGCCTCGACCGGCGTATAGGTCTGCTTCCTGAAATGGCCGACTTCCTGATTGGTGACGATGCCGATCAGGCCGATTTCGATCTTGTTGCCGAACTGGTCTGTCATGTCGGTGCGCTTCGGCACCATCGGCAGATCCATGGTTTCGCCGGCACGCTCGATCGTGACGACGATCTTCTGTTCCGGACGGATGCTGACATAGCGGCGAACGTCGTCGAAGGTTTCGACCTTGCCGCCGTCGATCGCAATCAACAGATCACCCGGAAGAATGCCGGCTTCGGCTGCCGCACTCTCGGGCTTGACCTCGGCGACGACGGGATCGGCGACCTGGCGGCCATAGATCGAAAACAGCACCGCGAAGATGGCGATCGCCAGGATGAAGTTGGCAATCGGACCGGCCGCGACCGTCGCCGCACGCTTCCAGAGCTTGGCGCCGGCAAACGAGCGGGCCCGATCCTCATCGGACATCGCGTCGATAACACTGGTGTCCGGCTTGCTCGACGCGTCCTCGTCGCCGAAGAAGCGTACATAACCGCCGAGCGGGATGGCGGAAATCCTCCAGCGCGTGCCGTGGCGGTCGCTGAAGCCGATGATTTCGGGGCCGAAGCCGACGGAAAAGGCCAGGATGCGGATACCGCTCCAGCGGCCGACAAGATAATGGCCCATCTCATGCACGAAAACGAGCAGGGAGAGCACCAATACAAAGGGGATGATATACCCCGTCAGGAAGCCGAATATACCGGTCAAGCCTTCCATGCGTTTTTTCCGCCGCCTTTCGCCGCTTTCAAAGTCCGAACAATGCCGCACCGAGCGGCGCTGCTGCGCCGCCCTTTATCAAGGAAAAACCTGTCGCAAGCAAGAAAGCTGCAAAGCAGGCAAAAATCAGACCGTCAACGCGGTCCATGACGCCGCCATGTCCTGGAATGAGATGGCTTGAGTCCTTCACGCCGAAGCGGCGCTTGATGAAGGATTCGAAGAGATCGCCGGCCTGGCTGCACACCGACAGGATGAAGGCGACCGCCGCGGCGACCAGCCAATCGGCGCCGGGCACGAAGATATAGGCGATCAGGCTGCCGGCGATGATTGCCGAGACAGCGCCGCCGGCGGCACCCGATTGCGTCTTGCCGGGAGAAATCTTCGGCGCCAGCTTCGGGCCGCCGATGGCGCGGCCGACGAAATAGGCGAGAATATCCGTCGCCCAGACGACAGCAAAAAGGAAGAGCATGGCGTGAAGGCCGGAAAGGTCAGCGCCGCGGATTTCGGCAAGCGCGATACCCGTCAGCCCGGAATAGACGACACCGGCCGGAAACCAGCGGCTGACGCCGCGCAGGATGACGAAGCCGATCGCGACGAGGAAGAGCGCCAGGAGTGCGCCCAGCGCCCAATCGAAACGCTCCACGAGGATGGCGAGGGCGATGGCGCCCTGCCCGGCCCAGCCGACGACGTTGGCTGCCGGCTGTTCACGCGGCAGTCCTGTTATCGTCGACCATTCGTAATAGATCAGCAGTCCGATCAATGCCGAGAGCGCGCGAAACGCCAGACCTCCGTACCAGGTCGCCGCGAGGACGACCGCGGCCAGAATGATTCCTGAAATGATACGGAGCTTCAGTTCCTGCTGCATCAAGTACCCACTGCTGCGGCCTGCGACGACAACCCACCGAAGCGGCGGTCGCGGGCGGCAAATTTTTCGAGCGCGGAATAGAAGAGTTCGCGCCCGAAATCCGGCCAGTATTCCGGCATGAAGATGAACTCAGAATAGGCGGCCTGCCAGAGCAGGAAGTTCGACAGCCGCTCCTCGCCGCTGGTGCGGATGATCAGGTCGGGATCGGGAATGCCCGCCGTATCCAGGCGAGCATTGATCAGCGCCGGCGTCACGTCCTGCGCCCGCAGCACGCCCGCCTCGACGTCTTTCGCCAGGCTGACCATGGCGCGGGCGATCTCGTCGCGCGAGCCATAGTTGAAGGCGATGACGAGAGTCAGCGCCGTGTTGTTGCGCGTCGTCTCTTCCGCTTCCAGCAGCAGATCGAGAATATCGCTGCGCAGCGTGTAACGGTCGCCGATGATCCGAATGCGGACGTTCTCGGAATGCAGTTCGGCAAGATCGCGGCGGATGAAGGCCTTGAGCAGGCCCATGAGATCCGACACCTCGGCTTCGGGCCGGCGCCAGTTCTCTGACGAGAATGCGAACAGCGTCAGGTATTTGATACCTGCGTCACCGGCAGCACGCACAGTTTCGCGTACGGCTTCGACCCCCTTGCGGTGGCCCATGGCGCGCGGCAGACCGCGCTGCTTTGCCCAACGGCCGTTGCCATCCATAATGATGGCAACGTGTTCTGGCATGGCTGCGAATGCTGGTTTCGACATTTCCCGTCCGGTTTTCTGGGGCGCAGGCAAAAGCCCTAGACCTGCATGATTTCCTTTTCCTTATCCGCAAGCAAGCGATCGATTTCGGAAATCGTCTCATCCGTCATCTTCTGCACACGATCGGACTGCGCCCGGCTTTCATCCTGGCCAATGACACCGTCCTTTTCGGCTTTCTTAAGGCCGTCCATGCCGTCGCGGCGCACATGGCGAATCGCCACCTTGCTCTTTTCGGCGTAATCGTGGGCGACCTTGACCAGCGACTTGCGGCGCTCTTCGTTGAGTTCCGGCAGCGGAATGCGGAGATTCTGGCCGTCGACGATCGGGTTCAGACCGAGGTTCGATTCGCGGATCGCACGGTCAGTGGCTGCGACCATCGTCTTGTCCCAGACCGAAACCGCCAGCATGCGCGGCTCGGGAACCGTGATGTTGGCGACCTGGTTCAGCGGCATGCGCGAACCATAGGCTTCGACGGTGACCGGATCCAGAATGTTGGCCGAGGCACGGCCGGTGCGCAGCGATGCGATATCGCTCTTGAATGCGGAGACCGCGCCGTCCATGCGGCGCTTGATTTCCTTGATGTCGATGCCTTCACTCATAGCAATGCTCCCGTCTCAGTCGCAATCGCGCCGTCTCACGCGGCGCAGTCTATCGTCAGTTGTCGGTCACGATGGTCTTGAGACCACCGCCCGTCAAGATTTCGGTAAAACCACCCTTCTCGTGAATCGAGAAGACGATGATCGGAATGGAGTTTTCGCGGGCGAGCGCAACGGCCGCCACGTCCATGACCGCGAGGCCCTTGTCGAGGACTTCCTTGTGCGTCAGCCGGTCGAAGCGCGTCGCGGTCGGGTCCTTTTTCGGGTCGGCGGAATAGATGCCGTCGACCTGCGTGCCCTTGAAGATCGCCTCGGCGCCCATTTCGGCGGCGCGCAGTGCTGCGGCAGAATCGGTTGTGAAGAACGGGTTGCCGGTACCGCCGGCGAAGATCACTACCCGGCCGAGCGACAGGTGGTAGAGCGTCGCGCGCTGGGAGAAGCTTTCGCAGATTTCCGGCATGGCGATGGCAGACAGCACGACCGTGTCGATATTCAGCTTGCGCAGCGAGGTTGCCAGCGCCAGCGCGTTGATGACGGTCGCGAGCATGCCCATGTGGTCGCCGGTGACCCGGTCGCCGCCCTTGGAAGCCACGGCCACGCCGCGGAAAATGTTGCCGCCGCCGACGACGACGCCGACTTCGACGCCCATCTGGCGGGCTTCGGCGATATCGGACGCGATGCGGTCGGCCACCGCCACGTCGATACCGAAGCCCTGGCTGCCCATGAGGGCTTCGCCGGAAGCCTTGAGTAGAACACGTTTGTAGACAGGCTCTCGCGACATCTTGGCTCCTCGTTAATCACCGCTGACTGCCGGATACACGAAGGGCACCGCGTTGTCACGCGATGCCCTTGGCGTTTTCACATATAAGAGGCGCTATCAGCCCTTGGCGACAGCAGCGACTTCAGCAGCGAAGTCGCTCTCTTCCTTCTCGACGCCTTCGCCGAGGAGGAGGCGCGCCATGCCGACGACTTCGATCTTCGCGCCGGCTTCCTTTTCAGCTTCCTTGACAGCAGCGCCAACCGTCAGGTCGGGGTTGATGACGAAGGCCTGCGAGAGCAGAGCGACTTCTTCGAAGAACTTGCGCATACGGCCATCGACCATCTTTTCGATGATGGCTTCCGGCTTGCCGGATTCGCGGGCCTGCTCGATGAAGACGTTGCGTTCGCGCTCGGCAACGGCAGCGTCGACTTCTTCGGCGCGGATGGCGAGCGGGTTGGTCGCAGCAATGTGCATGGCAACCTGGCGGCCGATCGAGGTCAGGACAGCCTTGTCGCCTTCCGACTTCAGCGCGACGAGAACGCCAAGCTTGCCGATGCCGTCGCCGGCAGCGTTGTGGATGTACGTCGCGACAACGCCGTGCTCGACTTCGAGCTTGGCAGCGCGACGGAGCGTCATGTTCTCGCCGATCGTTGCGATCGCGTCCTTGATGGTGTCGGCGACTGGCTTGCCGGATGCCGGATAGGTCGCAGCAGCGATGGCTTCAACCGAACCGTCGGTGCCGAGAGCAACGTTGGCGATACCGCGGACGAGGTCCTGGAAGGCGTCGTTACGGGCAACGAAGTCAGTTTCCGAGTTGAGCTCGACGACAACAGCCTTGTGGCCGGCGCCGGCGATGGCGATCAGGCCTTCGGCAGCAGCGCGGCCGGCCTTCTTGTCGGCCTTGGAGATGCCCTTGGCGCGGAGCCAGTCGATCGACGCTTCGATGTCGCCGTTGTTTTCAATCAGCGCCTTCTTGCAGTCCATCATGCCTGCGCCGGACTTTTCGCGCAGTTCCTTCACCAGTGCAGCCGTAATCTCGGTCATAAGCTTCCTCTTTGTCGGTTCAAACGGTGACCCGCGAAACGCGGTGCGACACCGGATTGAGGCACGAAATGTACCTGTATGTATGACAGCGTGATGAATGACGCGTCATATCGAAACTGTTGCGGCAACGGGCAGATCGCCCTCGCCTGAAATGGTCAAGGCCGCCGAACTTCTGAGAGTCGCGAGCGGCCTTTCCCAATCTCTGGAAAGCACGACGGGCGATACTGCCCGCCTGCTTCTTTTATCAGGCGCCGGTTTCGTCGAGCGCCGGCTCGACCGGAGCTTCGAGAGCAGCACCGAGATCGCGGCCCGATGCGCCCTGCTGACGAGCGATGCCGTCGATGGCAGCGCGTGCGATCAGGTCGCAATAGAGAGCGATGGCGCGCGAAGCGTCGTCGTTACCCGGGATCGGATAGTCGATCAGGTCCGGATCGCAGTTCGAGTCGATGATGGCAACGACCGGGATGCCGAGGCGCTTGGCTTCGTCGATCGCGATCTTTTCCTTGTTGGTGTCGATGATGAACATCAGGTCCGGCGTGCCGCCCATGTCCTTGATACCACCGAGAGCCTTGTCGAGCTTTTCGCGCTCGCGCTCGAGCGTCAGGCGCTCCTTCTTGGAGTAGCCGGAGCCTTCCGAGCTCAGGATCTCGTCGAGCTTGCGCAGGCGCTGGATCGAGTTGGAGATCGTCTTCCAGTTGGTCATCATGCCGCCGAGCCAACGCGAGTTGACGTAGTACTGAGCGGAACGCTTGGCCGAGTCAGCGATGAGCTCGGAGGCCTGGCGCTTGGTGCCGACGAACAGAACGCGGCCGCCACGGGCAACGGTGTCGGAGACGACCTGGAGGGCGCGCGACAGCATCGGAACGGTCTGAGCGAGGTCGATGATGTGAATGTTGTTGCGATCGCCGAAAATGTACGGCTTCATCTTCGGGTTCCAGCGGTGAGTCTGGTGACCGAAGTGGACGCCTGCTTCGAGGAGCTGGCGCATAGAAAAATCGGGCAATGCCATGCCTTGTTATCCTTTTCCGGTTGAACCTCCGCAAGGCGAACAGCATCCTCTTCGAAGATGCCACCGGGCGGAACAATCCGGATTTCTCCCGGACCATCCCATGCCTTACGTGTGGAATGCGGGTGGCCTTACAGTCGATTCACCGCGAATGCAAGACCTCGCACGGAAAAACTACGCGGCCACAGGCATCCGGCTGCAGGCTGGGCCTAATTCTCGGCTTCTGCCGGGCAAGGCCAGCCGGAGGGTGCCTTGAGGCCGGAGGGGAGCTTCGTCGAGGCGTCGCCGCAGGCAAGCTCGATCTGGGCCTGCTCCAGCCCCTGTGCCGAAGACAGATCGACGCCTTCGATGCGCGTCAGATACATGAAGGCGCGGTCGAAGCTGACCTGACCGGTCAATGTCGCTCCGACCAGATTGGCGCGCGACAGGTTCGCCAGCGAGAACTTCGCGTCGTTCAGTGTTGCCTTGCCGAAATTCGTCCGGCCGAGCTCGGCCTTGGCAAAGCTCGATCCCGTAAGCTGCGCACCGGTGAAATCGGCCCGCTGCAGCTCGGCAGCGACGAAGGACGCCTTTTGCGCCGAGGCGTTCTGGAACACCGAGCGATAGGCCTCGATCTTGTCGAACTTGGCGCCGTCGGCCTTCGCGCCTTCCAGCCAGGCGCGGATCAGCGTCGCCTTCTCGAAATTCGCCGAGGTCAGATTGGCGCCCTTCAGGCTGGTCTGCGAGAGATCGGCGTCGGACAGGTTGGCGCCCTCGAAGTCGCTCGCCTCGAGCATCAGGTTCTTCTTGTTGCAATTGCTCCAGTCGATGCCGGAGGCCGGCGTATCACTGCAATCGGCCGCCAGCGCAGGCAGCGCGGCGCAGACTGCGCCAAGCGCGATCAAGGATGTCGCAAGCAATTTTACCGGCATGTATGCCATGCCAACCTCCCGGAAGAAGACCTGCCGATTCGATGCGGCCTCGACAGGTTACTTGCAGGTCTCGGGCTGCTTGTCGAGCATTTCGAGCTTGGCAAGCCTACCTGTCAGAACGAAGTCACCATAGTCCATCGTCAGGTCGCGCGTAATACCGTTCTCATAGAGCTTGAACGACATGCGGTAGACCGGCAGCGTGTCCGTCTTGCTGTTCTCGTTGAAGTAGGAAATCGTCACCGGCCAGAAGGCCGTCTTGGCAAAGGCGCCGGCATTGCCGGCATCGGCCTCGTCGCCGGCCCTGGGGCCAACCAGCTTGCCGACGACGGTCGTCGTCGCCAGCGCCTTGTCGCCGTCATCGGAACCATCGAAGACGCGGGCTTCGAAGAAGCGCTTGCCGGACTTGGCGTTCTCGATCACGTCGAGCATGTGCTCTGTGGGGAACCGGCTCTCGGCGAGTTGCAGCTCCTTGGCCTGCGGGCTGGTCAGATCGACGGTGACTCCATCAGCCTTGTCGCTCGCCTCGCCGTTCACTTCCTTGTCGAGCTGGTCGTCGGTGAAGGACTTGGTCTCGAAAGTGAACTTGCGGTCCTTGAGATTCTCGAAGGTCTTGGTCTGCTGGTCGCTGACACGGGTGTTGTCACCGGTATCGATCTGCGTCACGAAGCGGAAATTGGTGGTGAAGCCTTCGCAGTAATTGCCGTTGAACTCGTAGACCATGCGGCCCGACATGCCAGAGATGCCCGAGCGTTCCGAGGCGTCCTTGAGCTCGAGATCGTAAATGGCCCGATGCGCCACGAGGCCCGAAGCGATCGCCGCTCCGGCAGCGGGGGCCGCAGCCCATGCATTTGCGGAAACGCTTGCAAGCAGCAGAGCGGCAAGACTCGATCGGAACATCCATTATCTCCTGTTGGACTCGGCCGCGATGTTATAAGAACGCTTTCGGCCAAATCGAGGCTGGAAGCTGTCATACGCAACATTCTAGTCTTGATGCATAATTTTTGAAGCATTGACAATGAAAGTGGAGTCTAAAATGTCCGACCAGATTGCCGCAAAACTCAAGGAAATGGGGATAACCCTGCCGGCAGCGGCTGCTCCCGCGGCGAACTATGTTCCCTATGTGATCAGCGGCGGACTTCTCTACATCTCCGGCCAGCTGCCAATGGAAGGCGGCAAGGTTGCCGTCACCGGCCATCTCGGCAAGAATGTCGACGTTGCGACCGGCCAGCGCGCCGCCGAACTCTGCGCCATCAATATCCTGGCGCAGGCAAGCGCCGCGCTTGGCGGCGATCTCGGCCGCATCAAGCGCGTGATCAAGCTGAACGGCTTCGTTGCGTCCGCGCCTGAATTCGTCGAACAGCATCTCGTCATCAACGGCGCATCCAATCTGATCGCCAACGTCCTCGGCGAAGCCGGCAAGCATGCGCGCGCCGCCGTCGGCATGGCTGCCCTGCCCTTCAACGCCGCCGTCGAAATCGATGCCATCATGGAAATCGCATAACATGACTTCTGCAGCCTGGATCAAGGAAGTGCCGGTCGCCCATCGCGGCTATCACGACACCAACAAACTCGTCTGGGAAAACACGCTGACGGCGTTTTCGCGCGCCGTCGAAGCGGGTTTTGCGATCGAGTGCGACCTGCATTACGCCTCCGATGGCGTGCCGATCATCTTCCACGACGAAAACCTCGAACGCCTCTGCAACATGCCGGGTGATATCCGCGAGCGGACTTCCAAGGAGCTCGGTCTCCTTTCCGTTGGCGGGACCGCCGACAAGATCCCGACGCTGAAGCAACTGCTCGATCTCGTGCAGGGCAAGGTGCCGCTGGTGCTCGAACTCAAGGGCCGCGAAGCCGACGACGAAGGCTTTGCCGAAACGGTGCTTGAGGTGCTGGAAGGCTACGAGGGCAAGGTGGCGCTGATGAGCTTCGACCACTGGCTGCTGCGCGACCTGAAGGAACTGAACGCTCCCTACCCGGTCGGCCTGACCGCCGGCGGCAACAAGCCGGAGGAGTTCGAGGTTCACGAAAAGGCGATGGCGCTCGGCCTCGACTTCATCTCCTATTTCTTCGCCGACCTGCCGAACCCGTTCATCTCGGGCCAGCGCGCCAAGGGCATCCCGGTGATCACCTGGACCGTTCGTGATGAAAAGGCTCGCAAGCACACGTTCGAAAACGCCGATCAGATGACCTTCGAGGGATTTGATCCGCGCGCGTCGGTTTGACGCTCGCTTTTTGGACAAGATCGTGCGCAGACTGAAAGGGAGCCACACTCCTCCCCCGAAGGCTTCGTCTTTTGCTCCATGACTGATGAAATCTCGATCCGCGTCGAACGGTCTTTCACCGCCATTTCCCCGGAGAGCTGGTCACGGCTCTCCGGAACATCCAAAGCGGCGGATACCGTTCCCTATAATCCATTCCTCTCCCACGCCTTCCTGTCCTCTCTCGAGGAGTCGGGCTCCGCAACGGCCGATACCGGCTGGCTCGGACACCATCTCCTGCTGGAGACCGACAAGGGAGAGCTGATCGGCGCGCTACCCGGTTATCTCAAGAACCACAGCCAGGGAGAATATGTTTTCGACCACGGCTGGGCCGACGCCTTCGAGCGGGCCGGCGGGCACTATTATCCGAAGCTGCAATGCTCGATCCCCTTCACGCCGGCGACCGGACCGCGGCTGCTCGTCGCCGAAGGTTTCGAGCGGCGGCCGATCCAGAGCGCCATTGCCGAAAGCCTCAAGGAAGTGGTGCGCCGCCTTGGCGTCTCCTCGGCGCATGTGACCTTCGTTCCCGAGGACGAGATTTCGGTCTTCGAGACGGACGGCTATCTGCACCGCACCGACCAGCAGTTCCATTTCATCAATGAGGGCTATGCCGATCACGACGCCTTCCTGGAAACGCTGGCATCGCGCAAGCGCAAGGCGCTGAAGAAGGAGCGGCGGGCCGCTCTCGAGAACGGCATCAGCATCGACTGGCTGACCGGCGCCGATCTTACCGAGCGGATCTGGGACCAGTTCTTCGCCTTCTACATGGATACCGGCAGCCGCAAATGGGGCCGGCCGTACCTGACCCGGAAATTCTATTCGCTGATCGGCGAGCGCATGCCCGACGATATCCTGCTGGTCATGGCCAAGCGCGACGGGCGCTATGTGGCGGGCGCCATCAACTTCATCGGCGGCGAAACGCTCTATGGCCGCCATTGGGGCTGCATCGAGGATCACCCCTACCTGCATTTCGAGGTCTGCTATCATCAGGCGATCGACTTTGCGCTCGCCAAGGGCCTGAAGCGGGTCGAGGCGGGCGCGCAGGGCGAACATAAACTTGCCCGAGGTTACCTGCCGGTGACAACGCATTCGGCGCATTACGTCGCGCATGCAGGCCTGCGCCGGGCGATCGCCGACTATCTCAAGCACGAGCGGGAGGATGTCGAACACATGAACGAAATCCTCACCGACCACAGCCCCTTCCGCAAGGGAGAGCGGATGCAGGAGGATTGACGCCCTCGCCCCTGCCGCGCTACCCGATCAGGACACATGAGGAGAGTTTCCATGACCAGCGCCGCCTATGACGACAACAACATCTTCGCCAAGATCCTGCGCGGCGAGATTCCGTCGCACCGCGTCTATGAGGACGACCACACGGTTGCCTTCATGGATGTGATGCCGCAGGCGCCGGGCCACGTTCTCGTCGTTCCCAAGGCGCCGTCGCGAAACCTTCTCGATGCCGATCCGGCAGCGCTTTCGCATTCGATCACCGTCGTTCAGAAGATTGCCAATGCCGTGCAGGACGCCTTCGATGCCGACGGCGTCTTCGTCTGCCAGTTCAACGAACCGGCGGCAGGCCAGACGGTGTTCCACCTCCACTTCCACGTCATCCCTCGCCATAAGGGCGTGGCGCTGAAGCCGCATTCCGGCAAGATGGAAGATGGCGATGTGCTGGCGGCAAACGCCGAGAAGATCAAGGCCGAGCTCGGCTGAGCGCGCCAACCGATCAGGAGGATATCGATGATCCGTCATACCGTGGCCTTCCGCCTCAAGCATGCGGCAGGCTCTGCCGAGGAGAAGGCATTTCTAACCGAGGCTCTGGTGCTGACGCAAATTCCCAGCGTGCGCAATTTCGAGCAGCTGCGCCAGACGAGCCGGAAGAACAGCTTTGCCTTCGGCTTCTCGATGGAGTTCGAGGACCAGGCGCGATACGACGCCTATAACGTCCATCCGCTTCACACGGCCTTCGTGCAGAACCGCTGGGTGCCGGAAGTCGAGGACTTCCTTGAGATCGACTATCAGCCGCTCTGAGCCGATCCAGCAGATACGAAAAAGGCCGCATCTCTGCGGCCTTTTTATTATTCACCACGCGGTGACGATCAGTTTTTGCGCGGCACTTTCGGAACTGTGCTGCCCTTCTTCGGTGCAGCCTTTACTTCCGGTTCGGCCTGCGCTTTCGCCTTCTTGGCCGTTGCCTTCTTCGGCTTGGTCTTCAGCTCACCGTCATCCTCGCCATCGGCATCCGGATGAACAGCTTCTGCTTCCGGCTTCGGCTTGATCGGCGCCAGTTCGGAAACGGAATTGAGCACGATGCCCGGCTTTCCGTCTTCCTTCGGACCAACGGTTACCGAGACGACGCCACCCTTCTTCAGTTTGCCGAAGAGGATTTCATTGGCCAGCGGCTTCTTGATGACGTCCTGGATGACGCGCGCCAGCGGACGGGCGCCCATCTTCTCGTCGTAACCCTTTTCCGCCAGCCAGGCGATCGCATCCTCGTGGAGATCGAAGGTCACGTTGCGTTCGGAAAGCTGCGCTTCCAGCTGCATGATGAACTTCTGGACCACCTTGTGGATGACGGCCGTCGGCAGCGAGGCGAACGGGATGATCGCATCGAGACGGTTGCGGAATTCCGGCGTGAAGATACGGTTCAGCGCTTCCTCGTCCTCGCCCGTCCGCTTGGACGAACCGAAGCCGAAGGCGGCCTTGGCCATTTCGGACGCGCCGGCATTGGTCGTCATGATCAGGATGACGTTGCGGAAGTCGATCTTCTTGCCGTTGTGGTCGGTCAGCGTCCCATGGTCCATCACCTGCAACAGGATGTTGTAGATATCGGGATGCGCCTTCTCGATTTCGTCGAGCAGGACCACGCAATGCGGATGCTGGTCGACGCCATCGGTCAGGAGACCGCCCTGGTCGAAGCCGACGTAACCGGGAGGTGCGCCAAGCAGACGGGAGACCGTGTGCCGCTCCATATATTCCGACATGTCGAAGCGCAGCATCTCGACGCCGAGCGACGAAGCAAGCTGCTTGGCAACCTCGGTCTTGCCGACGCCCGTTGGGCCGGAGAAGACATAGGAGCCGATCGGCTTGTTCGGTTCGCGCAGGCCGGCACGCGCCAGCTTGATCGAGGTGGACAAGGCTTCGATGGCCATGTCCTGACCATAGACGACCGAGCGCAGCTCCTGCTCGAGATTAGCAAGAACGGCTTCATCGTCCTTCGACACCGTCTTCGGCGGAATGCGGGCCATCGTCGCAATCGTCGCTTCGATCTCCTTTTCGGTGATCAGCTTGCGGCGCTTGGATGGCGGCAGCAGCATCTGAGCCGCACCGGTTTCGTCGATGACGTCGATCGCCTTGTCCGGCAGCTTGCGGTCCGAGATGTAGCGGGCCGAGAGCTCGACGGCCGTCTTTATGGCGTCGTTCGAGTAGCGCAGGTGGTGATACTCTTCGAAATAGGGCTTCAGGCCCTTCATGATCTCGATCGCATCATCGATCGACGGCTCGTTGACGTCGATCTTCTGGAAGCGACGAACCAGAGCCCGGTCCTTTTCGAAGAACTGGCGGTATTCCTTGTAGGTGGTCGAGCCGATGCAGCGGATCGCACCCGAAGACAGAGCCGGCTTCAGGAGGTTCGATGCATCCATCGCGCCGCCCGAGGTGGCGCCGGCGCCGATGACCGTATGGATCTCGTCGATGAACAGCACGGCACCCGGATATTCCTCGAGTTCCTTGACGACCTGCTTCAGACGCTCTTCGAAGTCACCGCGATAGCGGGTACCGGCGAGCAGCGTGCCCATGTCGAGCGAGAAGATCGTCGCGTCAGCGAGTGCTTCGGGAACCTTGCCTTCGACAATGCGCTTGGCGAGGCCTTCGGCGATCGCCGTCTTGCCGACGCCCGGATCACCGACGTAAAGCGGGTTGTTCTTCGAGCGGCGGCACAGGACCTGGATCGTGCGGCTGACTTCGGCGTGGCGGCCGATCAGCGGGTCGATCTTGCCGGTCTTGGCCTTCTCGTTGAGATTGACGCAATAGGCCTTCAGCGCATCCTGCTGCTTCTTGCCGGCATTGTCGTCCTCACCGCCGCGCGATGCGCTCGGCTTGCTTTCGGATTCGTCCTCGGCGCCGCGCGGCGTGCGGGTTTCGGAGGCGCCGGGCCGCTTGCCGATCCCGTGCGAGATGTAATTGACCGCGTCGTAGCGGGTCATTTCCTGCTCCTGCAGGAAGTATGCGGCATGGCTTTCGCGCTCGGCGAAGATCGCGACGAGCACGTTGGCGCCGGTCACTTCCTCGCGGCCGGATGACTGGACATGGATGACGGCACGCTGAATGACGCGCTGGAAGCCCGATGTCGGCTTGCTGTCCTCGTCGTATCCGGTGACCAGGTTGGAGAGTTCATTGTCGATATATTCGATCAGCGTCTTGCGGAGCGCGTCGAGATCGACGTTGCAAGCACCCATGACCGCGGCCGCATCGGAGTCGTCGACAAGGGCGAGCAGCAGATGCTCGAGCGTCGCATATTCGTGATGCCGCTCGTTGGCAAAGGTAAGTGCCTGATGGAGCGCCTTTTCTAAGCTAGGCGAAAATGTTGGCACGTTGTGATCCTCACTTCTTTTCCATGACGCATTGCAGCGGATGCTGATGCTGCCGGGCAAAGTCCATCACCTGGCTCACCTTGGTCTCCGCTACCTCGTATGTGAATATCCCGCACTCGCCGACGCCGTGGTTATGGACATGGAGCATGATGCGGGTGGCACTTTCGCGATCTTTCTGGAAAAACCGCTCCAGGATGTGGATGACGAATTCCATAGGCGTGTAGTCGTCATTCAGGATGAGCACGCGGTAGAGATTGGGCTTCTTGGTTTTCGGCTTGGTACGTGTAATGACCGAGGTTCCGCGATTTCCGTTATCCCCGTTCCTTTCGCCATCGTTTTGCATCCGGATCGGCTTTGCGATCATTTTCATTCATTCCTCGATCAGTCCGATGGTGCATGGGAGGATGCTTTACCCACCGAATATCTGAAACACTAACTTAGTTCATAATGCTGCGATTTTAAGCCCCTTGTTCCCGACTGCAATCACAATTCCGCAGGACTTGCCGCAAACGCGAAAAAAGTCCCGGGCTATTTCTCGAACACGGCAGAAAACAAAAAAGACCGGCCGCAGATGCGTAGCCGGTCTTCGTTTTTCAAGGGGCGCGCGATTTCGCGCATGGTGTCAGGCTGCGGCAGGCGTGGCCTGGGTAGCGGCCTTAGCGGCCTTCACGATCGGTGCCGGGACCTGCGCTTCGTAAGGCTTGTAGGCGCCCTTGGCGAGGTCGGAATACATGTCGCCCATCTTGGTGGCTTCGGCGACGAAGCTTTCATAAGACGACTTCACGTAGCTGCTCTGAAGGTCGAGGGCAGCTTCGATGCTGCGAACGCCCGACAGCGCTTCGAAATGCCTGACGGCGTCTTCAAAAGATTTCTTGGAATATTCGACCGCTTCGGTGGCGATCGCCTGAAAGCCCTTGGCGCTGTCCGAATAGCTCCGGAGCATCGTGTCCATGGCTTCCTTGTTCTTGCGGCTCGTCTCGTCAAAGTTGAACATGCACATCCTCCTCTTCGGCTCTGCAGCAAAAAAGGTAGCTGCAATGCATAAATAGTCAAGCACTTTTGTGCAGTGCAAAACTACCGTTGCGTGCATTCACGATTTCGTATGCAAGACTGACAAAGAGTGACGTACATCGACCGTTGATTTTCAAAACATATATCAGCGGCGCGCAACCTGAGGCTTCGCCGTTAGCCAGCGAAGCCTCGCTAACATCGTTCAGGTCTAGTCGAGCAGATCGGCCGGAACCTTGCCGCCATTCTCGGACAGCCGCTTCATCAGCGCCTTGTGCAGGAACATGTTCATCTTGGCGGAATCGCCGGTGTCACCCGTATAGCCGAGCTCGGCCGCCAGTTCCTTGCGTTCGGCAAGGCTGGCATCCATGCCGACGGCCTTCATCAGATCGACGATCGAGTGGCGCCAATCGAGCTTCTGGCCGCTCTTCTTTGCCGCGGCATCGAGGATGGGCACGATATCGACCGAAGCGGCCGCAGCGGGCGCGGATGCGGCAGGTGCCGGAGCTGCCGAGGCTGCAGGTGCTGCCGCTGCAGGTGTGGGCGCAGGCGAAGCCGTCGCAGTCTCGGTCTTCGCGGGCGCCGCCGCCGTTACCGGTGCAGCCTTTGCCTCACCGAAGATCGCATGCTTGATCTTGTCGAAAATACCCATGTCCTCAGCCTCCAGGATGATTGATCGCATTTGCATCCGATAACATGGGGCAGAGCGCGGGATGGTCCAGCAGGCGGAATGATTAGTCTGCATCGAAACGCGAACGGGCCGCGAAGGCGGCCCGTCATGCAACATCAAATTCAAACCAAGCGCCGGATCAGAGATCGACGTCGAGGATCGCCATCGAGAAGTTATAGGAGCGGTCGCCGTCCTCGTCGTCGATGTAGACGACACCCAGGAACTCCTCGCCGAGGTAAACTTCAGCCGAGTCGTTCTTGCGAGGACGCGCCTTCACGACGATCTGCGGGTTGAGTGTTTTCTTGAAATAGGCGTCGAGCTTCTTGAGTTCTTCAGGCTTCACACTTGATCTCCTAGCGGTCTCAGTTGGCCGCTTCTTGCACATGAAAAGCGGCGCTGTAAAGGCTGCCGGCGCGGAAGCGCACCGGCTTTCCCCTTGCGTTTTTCGCCCGCTTTTTCAACCGTTCCTGATATGAGCGGCTCAGATATCGGCGCCGATCACCTGGTCCATGACGCGCGACGGCTCCGAACACCCGGCTTCACCGACCACCTTCGCAGGCACGCCGGCTACCGTCGTCTTGGGGGGCACGGCCTTCAGCACCACCGAGCCTGCAGCTACGCGCGAGCAATAGCCGATCTCGATATTGCCGAGGATCTTCGCGCCCGCGCCGATCAGCACGCCGCTACCGATCTTCGGATGGCGGTCCGCGCCTTCCTTGCCAGTACCGCCGAGCGTCACGCCATGCAGGATCGAGACATTGTCACCGATGACAGCCGTTTCGCCGACCACCAGGCCGGTTGCGTGATCGAGAAAGATGCCCTTGCCGATCCGCGCCGCCGGATTGATATCCGTCTGAAATACGCTGGACGAACGGCTCTGCAGATAGAGCGCCAGATCGCGGCGTCCACGGTTGAGCAGCCAATGAGCCAGACGATGCGTCTGCAGCGCGTGGAAACCCTTGAAATAGAGCACGGCCTCCATGAAGCGCAGGCATGCGGGATCGCGGTCGTAGATCGCCTGGATGTCGACACGCAGGATGTCGCTCCATTCCGGCCAATCGGACAGCATCTCGTCGAAGGCCTGACGCAGCAGCGTCGCCTGCATGTCGGGATGGTCGAGGCGTTCGCAGATGCGGTGGATGACACATTCTTCCAACGAGCGGTGATTGATCACCGTCGAATAAAGGAAAGCCGCCAGGACCGGATCCTTTTCGGCAGCGATGCGCGCTTCTTCGCGCAGGCTGTCCCAGATCGGATCCATCACCTTGAGCGGGCTTGCAGCTTCAAGAGGACGAATGTCTGTCTTCGCGACCATACCGGTCTCCTCATTTCCCTTGGGAAGGTCATTGTATAAAGCAAAACGGCTGTAACATAAATGGGTGCAGCCGCCAGCGCTTTTCAGGATGATTTTTCCGTGAAGATCCACTCACAAGCGGCATGTCACCGTCAGGCGACCTTCGCGTAAAACTCCAGAACCGCCGCCTTAAACACCTTGTCTCCGACTGCCAGCATGTGGTCGCGGCCCGGGATATCCAGCGCCTCGGCATTCGGCATCAGTGCTGCAAGCTCCTGAGGCGAACCCGCGATGTCGTCCTTTGTTCCAACACCGATCAGGGTCGGCGCCTCGATCTTGCCCATGTCGGCCCGCGCAACGAGATCGCGCGATCCGCGGATACACATGGCAAGCGCCTGACGGTCGCTCTTCGTCTGCTCGGCAAACATGCGGAACATGCGGCCGCGATCATGCGTCACGCTATCGACCGACGGCGCCAGCAGCGCGTCGGCGATCGGGTCCCAGTCGCCGACGCCGTCGGTCATACCGATGCCGAGACCGCCGAGCACCAGCGAACGGACGCGGTGCGGATTGGCAAGGGCTGCAAAGACCGAGATGCGCGCGCCCATCGAGTAGCCCATGACATTGGCTTCCGGAATGCCGAGATGGTCGAGAAGCGCCATGGCGTCCGCCGCCATGATCCAGGGACGATAGGCCTCGGCATCGTGCGGCTTGTCGCTAGCGCCGTGACCGCGGTTGTCCATGGCGATGACGCGGTGACCGGCATCGCCCAGCGTCTTCAGCCAGCCCGGATGCACCCAGTTGACGTTCGCGGTCGAGGCGAAACCGTGGATCAGCAGAACCGGCGCCCCATTCGGATCGCCTTCGTCGAAATAGGCGAGGTTGAGGCCGTCATGCGTGAAGCTGGAGAATGCAGGCGTATTCAAGTTCATAAAGGCAGGTCCCTATTGTGCGGCGGACCATATTTTATCGCTGCCGCGAGGTGAACCCCGGCGGGCAAAAAACCATGCCGCTTGCGGCGCTTTGGCTCTACACATTTGCGGCGAAGAAAGATAATGTCCGGCCAAATTCAAAGCATTCGGAGACAGACATGGCCGGCCACAGCATTCCCCACTTCCAGAACGACGGCGGACACCGCGTGATCGAAGTCGGCGTGAAGGAATTCATGTGCACCGGCGCATCCGTGCCGTTCGACCATCCGCATATCTTCATCGATATGGGCGACGACAGCGAGAAGGTCTGCTCCTACTGCTCGACGCTCTACCGATTCAACGGCGCGCTGAAATCCAACCAGACGAACCCGGCCGGCTGCGTTTTCCACGTCAAGGCCGCCTGATCATCTCTTCCGGGATCGGATAACAGATGCCGGTCGAACATGCCGCCATTGCGGGTGCCGGAATTGCCGGACTGACGGCCGCGCTGGCGCTCGCCGGGCACGGTATCGGCTCCGACATATTCGAGCAGGCGAGCGCGCTTGCCGAAGTCGGCGCCGGACTGCAGCTCTCCCCCAATGCATCGCGAATCCTTCGTGAACTCGGCGTTCTCTCCGAGATAGAGAAGCACTGGCTTGAACCAGAGATGATCCGGCTCGTGGCCGGCGATACGCTGCGGCCGCTCGCCGCCGTTCCGGCCGGACGTTTTGCGCGCGACCGGTGGGATGCGCCTTATGGAGTTCTGCATCGCGCCACGCTGCAAAGGGTGATGCTGGAGGCGGTGCACAGCAATCCGCTCTGCCGCCTGCATCTCGGAACGCCCTTCGAATCCGCCAGACTGCCGGAAGGTCTCGTGATCGGCGCCGACGGCGTCTGGTCTAAGATGCGCCGGGATATCCCTGGCGCGCCCTCGCCGCGCTTCTCCGGCAATGTCGCCTACCGGTTCACGATCCCGCAGGCCTCGGCTCCGGATTTCCTCGATCGCAACAATGTCGCCGCCTATCTCGGCCCTGCCGCACATCTCGTCTGCTATCCGCTGAAGGAGACGGCGGGCTTCAACCTGGTCGCGATCACCGGCGGAACGGATGATCGGCATCTATGGGACGGCGGAGCGGGACGTCACCAGCTGGAGATATTGCGAGCGCGCTTCAAGGGCTGGCACCCAGGCATCAGGTCACTCATCGGAGACATTGCGCCGACCTTCTGGCCGCTCTACGAGGCGACCGAGGGCCGCTGGCAGAACGGGCGCGACCGCGTACTGATCGGCGATGCCGCCCATGCGATGATGCCCTTCGCGGCGCAGGGCGCGGCAATGGCGATCGAAGATGCATTCGAGTTCGGCGAGATGCTGTCGCGGGAAGATCCCGAACGCGCCCTGCCCCGCTTCGAGGCTCTGAGGACGGCGCGGATCGCGAAGGTCCGCAAGCGCGGCGCCTTCAACCGCTTTGCCTATCACGCTCGCGGTCCGATCAGGATCGGCCGTGATATCGTCCTGTCGCTGAAACCGCCGCAAAGCCTCGCGGCGGATCTCGACTGGATCTACGGCTACCGGCCGCAGGTCTGATCAGACAGCCTTTGCTGCAGCAAGTCCGCGCTCGATATCGGCCTTGATATCGGCGACGTCTTCGAGACCGATCTGCAGGCGGACGACCGGTCCGCCCTCCGGGGCCTTGGCGATGCGGCGGTCGTTCAGGTTGACGTGAACCGCCAGGCTCTCGAAGCCGCCCCAGGACCAGCCGAGACCGAAGATCCGGAGCGCATCGAGAAAGGCATGCGCCTTTGGCTTGAACTGCTCGGCGGAACCGGCCTTCAGGACGAAGGAGAAAATGCCGCTTGCGCCTTTGAAGTCGCGCTTCCAGATCTCGTGACCCTTGAAGCTCGGCAGTGCCGGATGCAGCACCTTGGCGACATCGTCGCGGGTTTCGAGCCATTTGGCGATCTCAAGCGCGCTTTGGTAGTGACGCTCGAGGCGGACACCCATGGTGCGCAGGCCACGCAGGATCTGATAGGCGTCGTCAGGCGCGCCGCAGATGCCGAGCGTGATATTGGCTTCCTTCAGCTGCTCCCAATGTCTGGCACTGGCGGAAACCGTGCCCATCAGAATGTCGGAATGGCCGGACGGATATTTGGTTGCGGCATGGATCGAGATGTCGACGCCGAAATCGAGCGGGCGGAAAAAGACCGGCGTCGCCCAGGTATTGTCCATCGCAACGACAGCGCCGTGCTTGTGGGCGATCGCCGAGATCACCGCGATATCTTGCATTTCGAAGGTGTTCGAGCCAGGGGCTTCGGTATGCACGAGCTTGGTGTTGGGCTTGATCAGCTGCTCGATGCCGGCGCCGATTTCAGGGTCGTAGTAGTCGACCTCCACGCCAAGGCGCTTCAGCATCGTGTCGCAGAAATGGCGGGTCGGGCCGTAAACCGAATCGACGATCAGCGCGTGGTCGCCGGCCGACAGGAATGCCAGGAACGGCACGGTGACGGCAGCAAGGCCCGACGGCACTAGGATCGTTCCGGCCGAACCTTCCAGCGCGTCGATCGCCTCGCATAGCGCATCGGTGGTCGGCGTGCCACGCGTTCCATAGGTGTATTTCTGCGCCCGGGTTTCCATCGCGCGGGCATTCGGAAAGAGCACTGTCGAGGCATGGACGACCGGCGGATTGACGAAGCCGTGATAGTCCGAGGGGTCGTTGCCGAGATGCGAGAGGCGCGTATTGATGCCTGCATTCTGCAGGAGACCGTCATTGTCTTTCATAGTCTGAAATAGCCTTTGGCGAGGGATGCAATGGCCGAGTTTTGGACCTCGGGAAAAGGCGGGTCAACCCCGCAGCCGCAACTGCCCGAAAATTACCCGCATCGTTACTTTCGCAGATATATCAGTGAATTGCGCGGTATTTTTCCGCAAAGCACTGCCCAAATACTATCCAACTGCCTATCAGAACGGCGCATTTTGCCAAAATGCCGAATTTTGCCGCATTTCTTGGCCGCGACACTTGACCGTCCTGGCATTTGCGACTGTGATAGAACCACTCGCGCCGGGAGGGTGTCGAGAATTGGGGGGAAGGTTTTCTTCGGCCATCTCCTCCACAAAGAACATAAGACAACAGATAAAAGGTTGGGAAAAATGAAGATTAAGCTCCTGTCCGCCGCCGTCGGCGCAGCAGTTTTCGCTCTTGGCGCCCATGCGGCCTCGGCAACCACTCTTGACGACGTAAAGGCAAAGGGTTTCGTTCAGTGCGGTGTCAACTCGGGCCTGCTCGGTTTCGCGCAGCCTGACGCTTCCGGCAACTGGGCCGGTTTCGACGTTGATTTCTGCAAGGCCGTCGCTTCCGCCGTCTTCGGCGACCCGACCAAGGTCAAGTACACGCCCCTCTCCGCCAAGGACCGCTTCCCGGCCCTGCAGTCGGGCGAAGTCGACGTGCTCTCGCGTAACACGACCTGGACGATCAACCGCGACACCGCTCTCGGCTTCAACTTCCGTCCGGTCACCTACTATGACGGCCAGGGCTTCATGGTTCGCAAGAGCCTGAACGTGAAGTCGGCTCTCGAACTCTCCGGCGCTGCCATCTGCGTACAGGCCGGCACGACCACCGAACTCAACCTGGCCGACTATTTCAAATCCAACAATCTGCAGTACAATCCGGTCGTCTTCGAGAAGCTCGAAGAGGTCAACGCCGCTTACGACTCCGGCCGTTGCGACGTCTACACCACCGACCAGTCGGGCCTCTACGCGCTGCGCCTGACGCTGAAGAACCCGGACGAGCACATGATCCTTCCGGAGATCATCTCCAAGGAGCCGCTCGGCCCGGCAGTTCGCCAGGGTGACGACCAGTGGTTCGATATCGTGTCCTGGACGGCTTACGCCCTCGTGAACGCCGAAGAATTCGGCATCACCCAGGCCAATGTCGACGAGATGAAGAACTCGCCGAACCCGGATATCAAGCGCTTCCTCGGCACCGAAGCCGATACCAAGATCGGTACCGACCTCGGCCTCACCAACGAGTGGGCCTATAACGTCATTAAGGGCGTCGGCAACTACGGCGAAGTCTTCGAGCGCAACGTCGGTCAGGGCAGCCCGCTGAAGATCGAACGCGGCCTCAACGCTCTGTGGAACAAGGGCGGCATCCAGTACGCACCGCCGGTTCGCTAAGCTTTTGACATGAATGCCGGAAAGGCGGGAAACCGCCTTTCCATCTTCCAAGAAAAAAGCCCAAAAACGGGCACATAGGGGATTAGGCTCGGCATGACGCAAGAGGCTGTGCACACGACACCTTTGCCGGAGAGCCGCTGGACGCTCCAGTCGGCACTTTACGACCCCAGGTTAAGGGGCATCTTTTTCCAGGTTCTGACCGTAGTTCTGCTTGTTGGTTTCATAGCGTGGGTCGCTCACAATACGGCGATCAACCTCCAGCGCAGCAACACGGCATCTGGCTTCGCATTTCTCAATGGACGCGCAGGTTTCGAGATCGGCCAGTCGCTGATTTCCTATTCGAGCGATTCCACCTACGGCCGGGCGCTCGTCGTCGGTATCCTGAACACCATTCTGGTTGCCGTCACCGGCATCATCACCGCGACGATCATCGGCTTCATCGTCGGCATCGGACGCCTGTCGCATAACTGGCTGATCGCCAAGCTGTGCACCGTCTATGTCGAGGTGTTCCGCAACATCCCGCCGCTGCTCGTCATCTTCTTCTGGTATTCGGGCGTTCTCGCCGTGCTGCCGCAGCCGCGCGAATCCGTGCATCTGCCGTTCAGCATGTTCCTGAACAATCGCGGCCTCGCCTTCCCGAAGCCGCTGTTCGAAACAGGCATGTGGGTGGTGCTCGCCGCCCTCGTCATCGGCATCGTCGCCACCGTGATCACCGCACGCTGGGCCCACAAGCGCCAGGCCGCAACCGGCAAGCAGTTCCATACGATCTGGGTGTCGATCGCGCTGATCGCCGGACTGCCGATCCTCGCCTTCCTGGTGACCGGCCTGCCGATCTCATTCGACGTGCCCGTGGCCGGCAAGTTCAATCTGACCGGCGGCTCCGTCGTCGGCCCGGAATTCATGTCGCTGTTCCTGGCACTGTCCTTCTATACCGCGGCCTTCATCGCCGAGATCGTGCGTGCCGGCATCCGCGGCGTACCGAAGGGCCAGTCGGAGGCTGCCGGTGCGCTTGGTCTGCATCCGTCCTCGGTCACGCGCCTCGTGGTCGTGCCGCAGGCTTTCCGCATCATCATCCCGCCGCTCACCAGCCAGTATCTGAACTTGACGAAGAACTCGTCGCTGGCGATCGCCGTCGGCTTCGCTGATCTCGTGGCCGTCGGGGGTACGACGCTCAACCAGACCGGCCAGTCGATCGAGGTCGTCGTCGTCTGGATCGTCGTCTATCTCGGGCTCAGCGTGCTCACCTCGCTGTTCATGAACTGGTTCAACGCCAAGATGGCACTGGTGGAGAGATAAGATGTCGGGATCGAACATTTCTTTCGTCCGCAATGCCATGCTGGAGCCGGAAGCGGCTCCGGCAAGCCAGCGCGGCGCTATCGCCTGGATTCGGCGCAACCTGCTCGCAACACCCAAGGACATCCTGCTGACGGTGCTTGCCATCGCAGCGCTCGCCTGGGTGCTGCCGCATATGATCAACTGGCTGTTCATCCAGGCCGTCTGGACCGGTACGGACCGCACCTTCTGCGCCACTACCGTTCAGGGTGGCACGCAGCCTGATGGATGGAGCGGCGCCTGCTGGGCCTTCGTCAATGCCAAACTCGATCAGTTCGTCTATGGCCGCTATACGCTCGACGAGCGCTGGCGCCCGACGCTGGTCTTCATCATGTTCGCAGCACTGCTAACGCCGATGCTGATGCCGTCCATGCCCCGCAAGGGCCTGAACGCGCTGCTGCTCTTCGTCGTTCTGCCGCTCGTGTCGATCTGGCTGCTTTACGGCGGCTTCGGCCTCGAAATCGTCGAGACGCCGCTCTGGGGCGGCCTGCTGGTGACGCTGGTCGTCTCCTTCGTCGGTATCGCAGTGTCCCTGCCCTTCGGCATCATCCTGGCACTCGGACGGCGTTCGCAGATGCCTGTCGTGAAGATGGTCTGCGTCATCTTCATCGAGGTCGTCCGCGGCATTCCGCTGATCACCGTGCTCTTCATGGCCAGCGTCATGCTGCCGCTGTTCCTGCCGCAGGGCTGGAATGTCGACAAGCTGATCCGTGCCATCATTGGTGTGTCGATCTTCGCTTCCGCCTATATGGCCGAAGTCATCCGCGGCGGCCTGCAGGCCATTCCGAAGGGTCAGTATGAAGGCGCCGATTCGCTCGGCCTCGGCTACTGGCAGAAGATGCGGCTGATCATCTTGCCGCAGGCGATCAAGCTCGTCATCCCCGGCATCGTCAACACGTTCATCGGCATGTTCAAGGATACGTCGCTGGTGTCGATTATCAGCATGTTCGACCTGCTCGGCATCGTTCGCCTGAACTTTTCCGACGGCAACTGGGCATCGGCGGTCACACCGTTGACAGGATTGATCTTTGCTGGCTTCGTCTTCTGGATTTTCTGCTTCGGCATGTCGCGCTATTCGGTGTTCATGGAACGCCATCTCGACACCGGCCACAAACGATAAGAATTGAGGGTAACAACTATGGCTGAAGCTAAGAAGCTCACCGTTTCCGCGACAGAGGTCGCCGTCGAAATCATCGGCATGAACAAGTGGTACGGCGATTTCCACGTGCTGCGCGACATCAACCTGAAGGTCATGAAGGGCGAACGTATCGTCATCGCCGGCCCTTCGGGCTCCGGCAAATCGACGATGATCCGCTGCATCAACCGCCTGGAAGAACATCAGAAGGGCCAGATCATCGTTGATGGTACCGAGCTCACCAACGACCTGAAGAAGATCGACGAAGTGCGCCGCGAAGTCGGCATGGTGTTCCAGCATTTCAATCTCTTTCCGCATCTGACGATCCTGGAAAACTGCACGCTGGCGCCGATCTGGGTGCGCAAGATGCCGAAGAAGCAGGCCGAAGAAGTCGCCATGCACTTCCTCAAGCGCGTGAAGATTCCGGAACAGGCCAACAAGTATCCGGGCCAGCTTTCCGGTGGCCAGCAGCAGCGCGTGGCGATCGCCCGCTCGCTCTGCATGAACCCGAAGATCATGCTGTTCGACGAGCCGACCTCGGCACTCGACCCTGAAATGATCAAGGAGGTTCTGGACACCATGGTCGGTCTTGCCGAAGAAGGCATGACGATGCTCTGCGTCACCCACGAAATGGGCTTTGCCCGCCAGGTGGCCAACCGCGTCATCTTCATGGATCAGGGCCAGATCGTCGAACAGAATTCGCCCGCCGAATTCTTCGACAATCCGCAGCACGAGCGCACCAAGCTGTTCCTCAGCCAGATCCTGCACTAGGGATCCCGCACAATCCAAGACAAAGCCGCCGGAGCGATCCGGCGGCTTTTTGTTTGATCGGCATGGCCGTCAGCGGGAAGCGAGCGTGCGCAGCATCTTGCAGAGGCCGGCGAGACCCGAGTCATAGCCGCCGGCAGCCACGTCGCGGCAGCGCACCAGCATCTTCTTCTGGTCGCTCGGATCCATCCGGCTGAACTCGCGGGCTACGGCACCCGGCGTCACACCGCTGCCACTCCCGCCATTGCCATTGCCAGTACCATTGCCGCCGCCGTTTCCGTTGCCATTATCGCCGGTGGACGTGCCGCCGATACCGAGGCCCAGTCTCGCGCCGACACCATTTCCGACATCCGCGCCGAGATTGGCGTTGATGCCGCTTCTGCCGCCGACGGAGGCGGTCACATCGGCGTCGAGCAGCTGGCTGCCTCCGGCGGTCGCGCCAACCTTGGCATTGACGCCATTGGCACCTCCGGCAGACACGTCGGCATCGACGTCGGCCAGGCTCCGGCTGCTCAGCGCGTTGGCACCGACATTGGCGTTGACGCCATTGCGCCCGCCGACCGATGCGCCGACGTCAGCATCGACGGCACCCTTGGAGCCGCCGACGGTGGCACTGGTACCGGCATTGATGCCCTTCGAACCGCCGACCGATGCGTTGACACTGGCTCCCAGCCCGCCGGAGCTGCCGGCACTGCCGAGGCCGACGCTGGCATTGACGCCCCGGCTGCCGCCGATCGATACATCGAGAGCGTTCGCCGTGCCGGCCATGACAAAGAGCGAGCAGGCGGACGCAAGGACCGCAATAGAGGCCCTGGAATGAGCGATAGTCATGTTATTCCTCCGTTTCCAAATGCCGGTGAGCCGGCAAGCGAAAATCGACGGAACGCGCGAACCTTCGATCGACTGGGCACGGCCAGTGCGGCCGGTCCACGGAAAGCGAACGTCGTAACATTAGCATTGTTTCACACAACCAAATAGCTAGGTTAGCGCGAAGAAAAGATGCCGGCGGACCATCCCAAAACGATACAGTTTCTGATCGGCCGCGGACCGTTTGCGAATCGCGACACTTCCGGGCCATAGAAAAAAGGCTGCGGAATCCTAGTTCTTGCATGCAGCCTTTGCTGTTATGGAGCACCCCGATGAAACTCACCCTCGCCTCAATCCTCATCGCTGCAGCCTTGGTATCAGGATGCAATACGGCGGGCGGCGATATTTCCGGACCCGGCATTGCGCCGATCCCCGGCAGCATCACCTATAACGGCCAGCCGCGCACGAAGCTGACGAAGTCGCCGATCGGCTCGTCTTTCCCGCACATGTTCATCGACAGTCGCGGACGCGAGGTCGAGGAAACCTACATCATCCGGCCCGACCGCAGCCTGATGATTGCGCGTCGCGTCTACCGGCCCATTTTCTCGTGGAACGACCGTTGAAGCGGATCTCCGCGCCGGTACGCTGACGGCAATCCGTCCCCAAACCGGTATCGGGATGAACCCGCGCCAGAAGCCCTCACCGGCTCATTGGGCGTGTCCGCCCGCGATCCTTTAAAGGTTACCGTACGGCTCACATCCATCGCGTTAGGGAACAAATAAGCGTGAGGGCCATTTCTTTTCCACGTGAAGAGGAGAAGACCAATGACATATGACCCGAACAACCTGAATGATCCGAACCGTCCGCTCAACCCGACCAACGGTCCGGATTTCCGCACGACCCCGGTCGGCGCCCGCAAATCGAGTTCCTGGGTCGGCTGGGTTGCGGCCATCGCCGTGATCGCCGTTGCCGCCTTCGCCTATATGGAATGGAACGACACGCCGAATACCGACCCGCAGACGACGGCCTCGACCAAGACCGAGCCGGCAGCTCCGGCCCCCGCCCCGGCAACGCCGATGGCTCCGGCCGACAACAATGCAGCCCCCGCCCCAGCAACCCCGCCGGCACCGGGTGGCGGCGCTACGCAGCAGTAAGTTGATAGAGGGCCCGGTGTTCGCACCGGGCCTTTTTTCATGAGGGTTGAGAAGTCTCTCTTCGAATTGTGGAAAATCGAATGGCGACCCCTGCAGGACTCGAACCTGCGACCTGCTGCTTAGAAGGCAGCTGCTCTATCCAGTTGAGCTAAGGGGCCGGCCGGCCGCCATCAAGGCGGCGAACACGGTATGCCTGAAATCAGTGCGTCCAGGGCTGCGTGCGGGTATAACGGAAATTGTCCGGATAGGCGACCGTCTGGCGGATCGGATCCTTGGGCTGCAGCACGCGGTATTCGATGCCGTTGCGCTTGGCATAGGCTTCGGCGAGTTCCTGCGTCTCGAAGGTGAGCTTGACCTGCTGGCGCATGTCGCCCGACGAGGTGTAGCCCATCACCGGATCAATCTTGCGCGGCTGTTCCTGATCGAATTCGAGCACCCAGAGATGCGTCTTGGCCTTGCCGGACTGCATGGCGGTCTTGGCTGGACGGTAGATCTTGGCAGACATCGCGGCATTCGCCTCCGGATAAGCGGTTTCACCCGCGGATATTTCAACCTTCCGCGCCTGAGACGACGCGGTTCTCTGCACCAGAGATAGCGCAGAGAGATGAATTTTGCTTATCCGCGAATCCGCCGCGTTTCAAGAAAAAAGCCGGGGCAGAACGAATTGCCGTGCGCTCAATTGGCGGCGAGCCTGTCTGCCGGCTTGCGGCACGGAGACACGAGGTCCAGCGAGGCGTCGCGAACGCTGGTCTCGACCTGCATCAATCCGAGTACGCTGTGGAACATGTTGTCGTGCGAGGCCGGATGCCTGGCCCGCTCGGCGATGCAAGCGGTGTCGAGGCGCGTCTCGCTGGCAAATTCGTCCGAGAGCCAGAGCGCCATCGGCACATGCGTCTGTTCGGCGGGCGCGATGAAATAGGGCGCGCCATGCAGATATATGCCGTTTTCGCCGAGCGATTCGCCGTGATCCGAGAGATAAAGCATCGAGCCGGCGAGCTGGTCCCGATGCGCCTTCAGCTTGTCGATGACGGCAGCGATCACCTGGTCGGTCATGACGATCGTGTTGTCATAAGCATTAGTGACTTCCTCGGGCTTGCAGGTCGCGAAATCAGCGGCGCGGCAATCCGGCGTGAAGCGGCGGGCCGAATCGGGATAGCGCAGGTAATAGGCCGGGCCGTGGCTGCCGAGCTGATGCAGCACCAGAACGCTGTCGCCCTTCACGTTGGCCAGCCAATCGTCCAGCTTGTCGAGCAGGATCGTATCCAGGCATTCGCCGTCCTTGCAGAAACGCGGATCGCGCGTATCCGGCATGTACTTGTACTTGATGCGGTCGGCGACGCCATAGGTGCCGGTGTCGTTGTCCCACCACTCGACATCGACCTTGGCGTGGCCGAGGACGTCGGTCAAATCGTCAGTCGTCAGGCCCTTGCGGTAGCTATACTGGCCGCGCTGATAGACCGAGAACATGCAGGGAATGGACACCGCCGTCTCCGTGCCGCAGCTCGTCACATCCGGGAAGAAGGTGACACCACGGGCCTTCATCTCGGGATTGGTGTCGCGGCCATAGCCGGCGAGCGAGAACTCCTTGCCGCGCGCCGTCTCGCCGGCGACGATCACAAGCACACGCGGCTTGCCGGGTGCAGCAGGCGGCAGCTGATGCGCGTCGGTGCCGATCGGCTGGCGCACGAGGTTCAGGTTATCGCCATAGGTGGCCGTGTAATAGATCGCGCTGCCGATCGGGAAATGCGGATTGATCGTCATCATCATGTCGCGGTGAATGCGGCCGACGGCGGCATAGGTCGGATAGAAGCCCATGCCGACGATGGCGATCAGCGCGATACAGGGGACGATCACCGCCATATTGTGCAGAAACTTGCTCGGAAAGGACCGGTGAACGATGCGCACGGCGGCTATCAGCAGCGATGGCAGCACGCCCGCCAGCAGCATGTAGAGCATGAATTTGCCGGTGATCAGGTGGCCAGCTTCCGAAGAGGTGGTCACCGCAGCGTTGCGGATCATCTCGCGGTCGATGATCGTGCCGAATCGATCGGTGAACCACGCGGCGGCGACGGCCGCGAGCAGCAGCAGGATCAGCACCGGCTTCATCAGATATTTGACTGAGACGGTGACGGCGATCGCTACCGTCAGCGCGATCATTCCGGCAACGAATCCGGCACAGGCCAGCCGGTGACCGTCGAAATAGACATAGGCCCGGCTCCAGAACGTATAATTGGCGACAATGAGGATGTAGAGGGAAACGATGACGGCAAGCGTAATGCTGCCGACCGCCGGGCGCCACGACGCCGTCTTCTGTTCTGTTGCCATACTATCAGGTTCGCTCCAGGCGCAGCGGCCTATTGCGCCCAGCGCCGCCGCAGTCTCAAAAACTGGGCGACCATGGCGGGGCTTCCTGACACTATCCTGAATGCAGAAAGCGGCAACGAAGCACGGGACAAGCGCGTTTTTGATATTGCGGGGTCACCGTGAAGCGTGTATTGCCCCACTCATTCGGAGTGTAGCGCAGTCTGGTAGCGCATCTGGTTTGGGACCAGAGGGTCGGGAGTTCGAATCTCTCCACTCCGACCATTTCCCTTAAATCTCTATCTTCCGCAGGCGGGCTGTCGCCCGAGCAGGAGCCGGTCATGCAAGTCGAAATCCCCTGCCCCAAATGCGGCAAGACCCGCATGAACTTTCCGCGCCCGCAGCCGCTCGATGGTGACATCATCACCTGCTACAGCTGCAATTTGGAACTTGGAACCTATGGCTCGGTGAAGGCGAAGATGGCGCGGTTCATGGAACGCATGCACCAGGCCGCCACGGCTCAGGCGCAGGCAGCGCGCAAGAAGCAGTAGCTTCTCTTCTTCTACTTCCTGGTGATCGTCGGGCTGGCGGCCTTGTCGCCCACCTTGATGCCGAGCTTCCTGACGATGCCGGCGCTGAGCTCGACGACATATTTTACCGATCCCATCGAATCGATGATGTCTTCCGAATAGGGAACGGCATCTTCCTTGATGTGGCGGATGACGCCCGTGCTGTCGATGAACAGCATATCGAGCGGCAGGATGGTGTTTTCCATCCACATCGTCACCCGGCGCGACTGGCCGAAATCGAACAGCATGCCGGCGTTTTCAGCCATTTCCTTGCGGTACATCAGGCCGTATTGCCGCTGCTCGTTGGTCGAAGCGATCTCGACGGTGAAGTTCAGCATCTTGCCTGATGCCGTCTGGACGACCAGCGGCTCTTTGGCAAAGACCATCTGCTGTTGCTGCTGCGCGAAGCCGGGCATGGGGGCCACTGCCACCAAAATTGCCGCCGCAATGAAAAAAAGCGCCGGGAAGGCGCCTTTGATTCTATGCATCGTCCTCATCCTGAACATCAGTGGGCGCGGCTTGCCGGGCTCGGCATATCCGGGTGGATCTCGGCCGCCATCAGGCCCTTGTCACCGGGCCCGAAGCGCACCAGCACGACCTGGCCGGGGCGCAGCTCGGTCAAGCCGAAGCGGCGCAGCGTTTCCATGTGAACGAAGATATCCTCGGTGCCCTCGCCGCGCGTCAGGAAGCCGAAGCCCTTGGTGCGGTTGAACCACTTGACCAGCGCACGCTCGAGGCCGCTTGTCGCGGTCACCTGGACGTGGGTGCGAACCGGCGGCAGCTGCGAGGGATGAACCGCCGTCGACTGATCCATGGAGAGAATCTTGAAGGCCTGGTAGCCACGCTCGCGGCGCTGGATCAGCGCGACGATGCGGGTGCCCTCGAGGATCGTCTGGTAGCCGTCGCGGCGCAGGCACGTGACGTGAAGGAGGACATCCTGCATGCCGTTATCAGGAACGATGAAACCAAAACCCTTGGCAACATCGAACCATTTGACGACACCAGTGATTTCAATGAGATCAACGGCATCTCCCGATAGCTCGTCGAGATCACTGAACTCCTTCGATGAAATCCTATCAGCCATGTCGCCAGCCCCTCATTACGCGTCACACTGTTACGGTTAACTGATTCTTGAAATCAAGATTAACATCTTGGTAACGGATAAGCGCAAGTCCTGTTTTCGGTTATTCCCAGTTGCTGATTTTAGCGGCATGTCTTGCCCGAAGCTGACCATGCGTCACCTATCCGGGTTAGGCTCCAACATTCGAAAGGAAATAGAATGCGTTATCTTCATACCATGGTTCGCGTGACGGACCTCGACGCGTCGCTGCATTTCTACTGCACATTGTTCGGATTGAAGGAAATCCGCCGCTCCGAGAACGAAAAGGGCCGTTTCACGCTCGTTTTCCTTGCTGCGACCGACGATATCGCCGAAGCACAGCAAAAGGGCGCCCCCTGCCTCGAACTCACCTACAATTGGGATAGCGAGGATTATACGGGCGGACGCAATTTCGGCCACCTCGCCTATGAGGTCGACGATATTTATCAGACCTGCCAGCAGCTGATGGACCAGGGAATCACCATCAACCGTCCGCCGCGCGACGGACGCATGGCATTCGTGCGCTCGCCCGACGGCATCTCGATCGAGATTCTGCAGAAGAACGGCAGCCTGCCGGCGGCAGAGCCGTGGCTTTCCATGGGCAATACCGGCGCCTGGTAGGCCGGGGCTTTAGCGAGGCTTGCGGCTTTGGCGATTTCGGGCTCCGGCCGCGTCTTCGCTCTTGCCGCAACCCCCGCCCGCATGCACCCTCCGGCCAAATCAGGCAGCTCGCCCAATCCGCGGCTGCACCCGTATTTGCCCGGAGAGCTTTCGCTTGCCCCATCGTCGAACGCGACCGTTCCTGCTTCTGACCGCCGTCTCGGCCCTGGCGCTGACCGGCTGCGTCTCCAGTCAGAAGGCGCTTGATTCCGCCGAGGCGACGCCCGCCCCGGCCGCCGACGCCGCGCAGCAGACGACGATGGCGCCGGGAGCGCCCGGCCAGCAGAACCAGAAGACGGGCTATCGCGACCCGATGGTGACAAATGTCGGCGCGCAGCAGACCGCGGCCGCAGATCCCAATGCAGCGGCCGCCATGCCGCCCGGCTCGACACAGATGCAGCCTGCCAATATCGGCGGCATGGCCATGCAATCGACCCGTATCAACGCCAATGCGATGAGTATCTTCTCGTCGCAGCCGGCGATGCCGCAGAACAACAACACGTCGACGATCATCCAGCCGGCCGATGCCAATGCCTATGCGCCGGTGCAAGGCGGGCTGACGGGCTCGCGTGGCGGCGTGTTCGGCACGCAGACCGGCCAGCAGGCACAGCCGGCAGCACAGGAAGAGATGCTGCCGCCGCAGCAATCGTCGCAGAATATCAGCACGCAGACGACGCCGTCCTATCAGACCGCATCGCTTGCAACGGGCAGCCTGCCCGGCGGCTCGGCCAATGCGCTCTATGCCGCGCCGAAGCAGAACCTGATGGGCAGCCTTTCCGGGCTCCTGCAGAAGGCCTCGCTGCCCGGCATGACGCGCGTCGCGCCGAACGGCATTCATGTGCAGAATGCCGGCGTCGAGGTCAGCTGCTTCAAGCCGAACCTGCTGAATGTCATCAAGACAGTGGAGACGCATTTCGGCAAACCCGTCGTCGTCACCTCCGGCTACCGCGACCCCGAGCATAACCGCATGGTCGGCGGCGCCGAGGAATCGATGCACAAGACCTGTGATGCCGCCGACATCAAGATCGACGGCGTCTCGAAATGGGATATCGCCAGCTATATCCGCTCGCTGCCGGGCCGCGGCGGCGTGGGCACCTATTGTCACACGGACTCCGTCCATCTCGACACCGGCAACAACCGCGACTGGAACTGGGGATGTGGTGCCGGCCATGCAGCCAGACCGAGCGCTCGCGCAATCTGACTGACTCAGCGCGCGATGACCATGCCTTTACGTCAAGCGCACGCACTCTCATCAATGGCCTTTCTCAGGACATTGATTTAGCAGGGTAAATTTGAATCTCCCTGCACAAACATGGTCTTGTCATTTTTTTGATAGAATTGCGATTTTCCCGCTTGCGGGATTTCGAGACCCTGACTATAAGGGCGCCACCACGAAGGAAGCGCCCTTCGTCTATCGGTTAGGACACCAGATTTTCATTCTGGGAAGAGGGGTTCGACTCCCCTAGGGCGTGCCACTTCTCTCTTCAAGACATCGCTGTTTTGACAGCTTGCGCAGCAAGCATCCGCTCCCCATTTATTCCTCACCAGCCGCGCCCTTCGTCTATCGGTCAGGACGGCAGATTCTCATTCTGCAAAGAGGGGTTCGATTCCCCTAGGGCGTGCCAGAAAAAGGCCCCGCCGAAGCGAGGCCCTTCTCCACTATCCATCATTGGCTCTCGCCTTCGGCCCATCCTTGGCGGTCACCGAGGCGGTCTTGCCATCGGGCTGCTGCCCGAAATAGGTCCCGCCGAGATGGCCGCCACCGCTGGTGTTTTCGACCTGGCGCTCGGCGCGCTTCTGGATTTCCTTGACGTCAGTCTTGCTCATTGATGTCTCCATTGTTGAGGTGGTGACACCTGAACAACCGGTCACGGCCGAATTCGTTTCAAAATTTTCCAGGCATCCGCGGGCAAACCGGGCGCATCGGTCCCGGCGCGCTAGCCCAATCCCCTGCTCTCCAGGGAGTTCAGCGCCTTCTGCAGGGTATTTCCACAAGCCGTGAAAAAATCTACGGAATTTCGCATTTTACCGCTTGCGGGTCAGAAAGGTGCTGACTATAAGGGCGCCACCACGAAGGAAGCGCCCTTCGTCTATCGGTTAGGACACCAGATTTTCATTCTGGGAAGAGGGGTTCGACTCCCCTAGGGCGTGCCACTTCTTTGAAGGCTGAAAGGTCTTCCGAATTTTGATAGCTCTCAATCAACGGCATCCTGGAATTTCAGGGTGCGGGCTTAATGATTGCCGACGATAATATCGTCGGCGCACCATTTTAAGGTTCTGTCGGCCGCATTTTCTGGTTGCAACCTTAAAGATCGCTTCAAAGCTTCCTCGTTCAGCACCTTGAAGTCCGGCAACAGCATGAGGATGCCTCGCATATCCGACCTCAGCAATTGCGGCGGCGCTGCAGATCGGCTCACGCGTAGCGGGCAACATTTCCGAATACGCATTGCCACCCGCTACTCGCCTACTTAAAGGCATGGCGGACCTGTCATGCGTTGTTTGATGACTGGCCTGTGTCACAAAGATCGCATGCGCTTGTAGCTCTCGTTGCGCCTATTTAGTAATGACAGCTGGAATCGCCGTACCGAAATCTGAGAATGCCGTCATGACGATGACCGACAGTAAATTACACATAGCGTTTATTATAATCGTATACGTGTGCTGCTACGGCGTGTTCTCACTAGTAAACATACCACTTTGGGATGATTGGGTACTCATCGGCCATAAGGCCGATGGCCTCTGGGAAATGTTCAGCCAACTTGGCCGACGTGAGCAATATTTGCTTGTTCTACCTTTTTCTTTCATGGCGATTCCAATTGCTTGGGCAACCGCCAATTTCGTTTGCTGGGGCATCGTCGCCGTCAGCATTTACGGTCTCCTTCGCGGCGTAGGCTGGACGGCTGCCAATGCATTCTGGGCAGCGCTTCTCACCGCTGCCTTTCCATTAAACCAGGCACGTTTTGCACTGGCTGTCCTTCCTTACTCTGTCAGTGCGACATTCTTCGCGTTGGCGCTTTTGCTCTTGGTGACGTCCATTGACCGTGGCAATTTCTGGTTTAGAATTTTGGCCGCGCCGCTACTTTTGCTATCGTTCACCACAAACTCGTTTCTTACCCTATCGCCGCTAGCTATTGTCGTCGTTTTTCTTGCGTTGCGAAAACACGAACAGCAAACGGGTTTCTGGCGTGCCGCACTGCGGACCACGACATACGCGGAGCTATTCGCCCTACCTTTTCTTTATTGGATAGCCAAAACCTCGTTGCAGCCGGCTTATGGTATCTATGCAAAATATAACCAGTTTCAAATGAATCCGCTTAGCGGATTGCTGGAAGCAATATGGGCACTCCCCCTGCAGCTGGCAGGCTTGCGGTTCATTTTCCCCAACGCTGATTTTCTCATGGAAGCAAGCTGTATCGCCGTGATTTGCACCGGCTTTATAATTTTGTGCGGCGGACTTATGCGGGTCAATTTCAAGACAGCGAGAAAGACCGCGTTGGCTGCTTCTATGAACGCGATAGCCCTTCTTGGCATGGCGATCTTGGCGTTTTTTCCTTACGTGATGGTCGGCTTGCACCCCTCCTTTGCTGGACTATGGGAGAGCAGGCATCAGACAACCTTGGCAGTGATTGCAGGAACGATTGCCTTCTCCGTTTTGAACGCGATTTTACCGGCCCGAATTGTGCCAGCCTGCTGTGCTTTGCTGATATGTATATTCATGGCGATGGACATATCTGTCTCGCGTCAGCTTATGGCGGATGTTATCGACAGCAGCGCCCTGATATACGCACCACAGGTGGCCGCTATCCCTGAAAACACGTTGGTTGCCGTCCACGCCGACAATAAGACGTATCGCATGATGGGACGGACGTTGCGCTTTTACGAGTTAAGCGCAATGCTGAATATGCACGCGCCTGAACACAAAATCATGGCGATGCTGGCAAGCGAGGCTGTAGGTACCGGAACACATAGTACCGCTCCCCTTGGCACCGATACGCTGGCAGCTGGCATCTCGGCCAAATGCGCAACATGGGTTCATCATCCGGAATATGGCTTTGGTGAGATTGGGGAGCACGATCAGTTCGCCGAACTGTGGCTGACCCCCAAGTTACAGCCGCCAAGCTATTGGGAGGGACTGAAAACTACAATCGGCCTGCTCTTCAAATGGCGGGCGGCTATTGACAAGGCCGTTGCGCGACTGGACGTACAGATACGGATACATCCCGATGTGACGGCCGGTTGCGCTAGGCAAACAGGCGATTGATGCTTTTGGCTTGGGCTTCTCAGCTCAGGTCATGCTGTGTGGATTTGTGGTCAATGTTGATACGCTCACGCTCCACAACAAGCGGCCCTCGACGCACCTGTGAATGAATTGAGGTGACATACTCACCAAGAATGCCGATAAAGGCTAGCTGCAGCCCTGATAGGAAAAACAGCGATACGATAATTGTCGCCGTGCCGCGGGGGGCCAAGTCAGGAATCAGCAGAAACGAAATGACTGCGAACAGCGCATAGGCAATGCAGATTGCCGCCAATGCAAATCCTGAATAGATGCAGAACCGCATCGGCGCATTGGTGAAGGAAAAGATACCGTTGAGCGCTTGGTCGATCAGGCGAGGAAGGTTATTCTTTGAAAGACCCCTCTTCCGCGCCGCCCAGGTATAGGGCACGATAAGGCGCTTGAAACCGACGGAAGCAATTATACCCCTGATATATGGATAGTGATCGTCGTGTGCCATCACCGCCTGCCACACTTTTCGGTCGATCAACTGGAATTCGCCGACATTGGGAGTAATCTCGAAATCGGACAAGCTATTGACTATGTGATAAAAAATCGAGCGACACGTACGAAGCAGCCAAGTTTCCTCGCGATTGGCGCGGGCGCCAGCAACGATCTCTATACCTTGCTCCCAATAGCGTACGAATTCGGGTATTAGCTCCGGGGGATCCTGGAGGTCGACCGGCATGAAGACAACCACAGCATCGCCCGTGGCGTAGCGCAGTGCGTTAAACAGGGAGCGGAAGGGCCCAAAATTTCGGGCATTTAGAACGATCTTTACATTCGGATCGGCCGCCGCAATCTCGCGCAAAATTTCGACAGTGCCGTCGGTCGATGCATTGTCGGAGAAAATGTGCTCCAAGTGATACTCGGGCAATTTTTCAGCAAAAATTCGACGTAAGCTTTCGTAGCATTCGCGCACGTTTTCTGCTTCATTATAGGCAGGTGAAACCACCGAAATAGTCTTCATTTTTTTACGTCCTTGAAGGCCCAGACCCGCATAAGCATAAAGGTAGCAATTATACTAACCGGCATGAGAGCAGCCTGAGCGACGATTGGATCCATATTGGAATCCACGAGGATGCGAAGCGCGCTGGCGTTGCCGATGTAGACAACGATATAGACTGCGACAAATCTGACGAACAAGTTGTTGTCGCTATTTTTGAAAGCAAGGCGCCCAGTGGTGAAGAAGTTGAAAATCACACCCAGGACCGTTGCAACAAGAAGGGCGATCTCCGGCATAGTTTCGAAGCAAATGAGGATCGTATAGACCCCATAACCGAAGGCGCTATTGAGGATTCCTACCGCGATGAAGCGTGCGAATAAGACAAGGTCAGCCGTCCGGAATTTTAGCATTACGGCGCATTTCGCAGCGACGTGTGCCAAGCGACTGTACGTGACAGCCCATCCATCAATGTCACATTAGGCCTAAAGCCGCTCAGCCGAGTGAGTTTATCTATATTGGCTTCCATGTGCCAGATCTGGTCGGCCTTGTAAGGAATTTCGCCAAAAACCAACGGAAGTCCTGGAGAGGCGATGTCCCTAATCTGTTCGATAATGCTGCGAATGGAGACGGGCGTGCCTGAACCGAGGTTGAGTACGCCCACAGCTTGTTTACTTTCGACAACCGCTCGAATGGCATCACCGACATCATCGATAAAGAGATAGTCCCACAACTGCCTGCCCTCTGTCGTGCGCGGCCGCTTTGCGTCGAGCAACGCTTTTACCGTCGACGGGATCAGCCAGTTGGGATTGTCGCGCGGGCCATAGGTCGAGAACAAGCGCAGCCAAGCAAAATCAATCCCGGCGTCCGCACAAAGCTGGCCTGCTAGAATCTGGACGGCGACTTTTGCCGCACCATAAAGAGAGCTCGGAGCGGGCAGCGCGGTTTCCCCTACCCGGCCGGAAAGGAGCCCGTATTCGGCTTGGGAGCCGATCCCGACAAACTTTCTAACGCCAGTCGCGGCTGCCGCATCCATCAGGGCCAGAATGGCCGCCATGTTATCAGTGATCTGTGATCGATGATGCCGGCCGGCATCCGATACGCCGCTCCAAGCTGCATGGACGATAGCGTCTGGTCGATGCTGTTGCATGACCGACTTGACTTCCGAGGCGTCGGTCATGTCGGCGTAAACGATCTCAACACGAGACGCCGTCAGGCGCTGCAAGTTACCAAGAGGCCGAACCATCGCTACGACATCATGCCCAGCCGCTAGCGCGCTTGCCACGAATGCTGCGCCAACGAAACCGCCCGCGCCGGTAACTATCACCTTCATTGGCGGGCTTGTCTCTCGATCAAAGCTTCCAACGCCGGCGAGCGCGGATAGGAGACAAAGCGGTTTCCGTTTTCATATTCTGCCTTCTGCAAATATGGATACTGATCGTTTATTGGCCGGCCCATTTCCAGCTTTGGTTCGATCAAGGTTTCCTCCGACAGGATGACATCGATCACGATCGCGCCGCGCCTGAAAAGCTCAGGTGTAATTTGGTCGATGCTTTCGACACGGCAATATTCCAACCCATAGGCTTTGGCTACAGCACCGAAATCCGGAGTAGAGTAACCATCGGAGGAGGCCGTATAGCGGCTGCCGAGATAGCTGTCCTGGAACTGCTTAATGATCCCATAAGCACCGTTATTCATTACGACGATCGCCACGTCCAAGCCAAGATGCTTAATGGTCTGCAATTCCTGAATATTCACCTGAAAACCGCCGTCCCCATTGTAGGAGATGACCTGCCTCTCTGGACTACTGAGCTTGGCGCCGATCGCCGCACAGAGCGCATACCCCATCGGCGAATTGCCGCCAGCGGTAAAGAGGGTATGCTTGTCCACAGTAAAGCTCTGATGCAACCAGCACAAAGCCGCGCCGGTATCACCAACAACGATTGCGTTGCTGTCGATCGCTTCGCCGATGCGTCGGACCACGTCATAAGGGGACAGACTGTTAAGACGCTTTGCGGTGGAACTAGTCTCTCCACCGGAATAGGTGAGTTTCATTTCGGCAACATAAGACGTCCAAATCTCGGAGAGTTCCGGTGCTTTCAGCTCTCGCAAGATCTGCGGCAACGCCTTCAAATCAATGATCGTGCCGGTATAGCGGCCACCGCCGTATTTCTTGATTTCTTCGCCATCAATATCAAGCACATGGACCTTCGCCCCGATTGCAAAGTTTGCCGCATTGCCGGATCTCTGGCGATTGTCGAGCCGGCTCCCGAGGACGATGACAGCATCTGCATTTTGCAGCACGAAGTTCGCACCGCGGTTGCCATAAACACCGATTTGGCCAACAAAACCTGCATGATCATGGGAGAATGCTGATAAGCCAGCCCAGCTGGCTACGAATGGCATTCCTGTCGCATCCAGCCATTCGCATAATGCCCTTTGAGCATCCGCCAATGCAACGCCGCCACCCCACAGTATAACCGGTCTTTCAGCGTTCTTAAGGATCGCCGATATTGCCGCAACTGCTTCGCTGACGCAAGCAGCGTCTGCTTGTCCCACGGACTCCGGCAACGCCGGGAAATCATCGTCAAATTCGGCCTGCTGAACGTCCATCGGAACGTCGATCAAAACAGGCCCCATGCGGCCAGAGGTCGCGATTTTGTATGCTTTTGGGAGTTCAATCTTCAAATCTTCGACCGAGCGGACCAATACTGCATATTTGGTGATCGGGCGAACCATGTCTACGATCTTGGTTTCTTGGAAACCCGATTGCCGAACCTGCGCGCCATGGATGGCAGAGCTCTCGCGTTGATTGACTTGGCCGGTAATATGAATTGAAGGAATGGAATCAAAAAACGAGCATGCAATCCCAGTAATAAGATTGGTTGCCCCGGGACCCGATGTGGCCATCGAAACACCTACGCGCCGCTCGACACGCCAGACCGCATCGGCAGCCATCGCTGCCGCCTGCTCGTTCTGCACGCAAATCACCTGAAGGTCTGGATGTCGGCCAATCGCATCGATCATGAACGCACAGGCACCACCGGTAAGCGTGTATACGCGTCTGCTGCCAATGCGTGCGATGAACTCCGCGATATATTCCGAACCGGTCACGATTCTCTCCTATATGGCAACGGCAGTGGTTTGCGTCTGAGATTGACCACGCAAATAAGAGCGAAGGGTATCAATCACATAATCCAGGTGATTTGTAGTCAGACCTGGATAAACCCCGATCCAGAACGTCCTATTCATGACGATGTCGCTGTTCTGAAGCGATCCGACAACACGATAGGTACGATCTTTCATATACGGCTGGCGCAAAAGGTTTCCGCCAAACAGCAGCCGCGTGCCAATTCTCCTCTCATCGTTGAGGAACCGCAGCATCGCCTCGCGGTCGATGCCACTTTTTTCTCGTAGCGTCAGGCAAAAGCCGAACCACGACGGATCGCTCTCGGGTGTCGGCACCGGCAGGACCAAGATGTCCTCCAAATCCTTGAGGCCATCACGCAGGTATTGCCAATTAAATCGACGGGCTGCCACGAAATCATCCAGGCGATCCATCTGCGCGACGCCGATGGCTGCCTGCATATCGGTGATCTTCAGGTTATAGCCGAGATGGGAATATGTGTACTTGTGGTCGTAACCGAAGGGCAGGTCACCCAGTTGCCACTCGAACCGCTTCTTGCAAGTATTGTCCTTGCCAGGATCGCAATAGCAATCGCGACCCCAATCACGGATGGACTCGACAATACGTTTGAAGATCGTCGCGTTGCAGAGGACCGCTCCGCCTTCGCCCATCGTAATGTGATGGGCCGGGTAAAATGACAGAGTACCGAGTTGTCCGAAGGTCCCAACTCCCTGTCCTCTGTAGGTCGCGCCCAGAGCATCGCAACAGTCCTCGACCAAGAACAGATCGTGTTTTTTGCAGAAGTCGCTCACTATGCCAAGATTGAATGGATTGCCCAAAGCGTGGGCAATCATCACCGCGCGGGTACGTGGAGACAGAGCATGCTCAAGCTGGGTAACGTCGATATTATACGTGCCCAACTCAACATCGAGGAAAACTGGCACGAGACCATTTTGAATGATCGGGTTGACGGTCGTGGGGAAGCCCGTGGCGCAGGTAATGACTTCATCGCCATGCTTAAGAGCCTTGTCACCCAACTCATGGGATGTAAGTGCCGTGATAGCAAGCAGATTAGCCGAAGATCCGGAATTCGTGGTCAATGACCGGCGCGCACCAGTTGCCTTCGTGAGGAGAGCTTCGAACTGCGCGTTGAAACGTCCCGTTGTTAGCCAGAAATCAAGTGCGGAATCTACCAGGTTGCGCATCTCGGGCGCGCCCAAAACTTTGCCAGCCGGCGGCACAGCGCTAGTGCCGGGAACGAACGCGCGCGAACCATGAGCAAGCTCTGCATAACGTTCGGACAGCGAAAGAATTTGCGACCGCAGTTCGGCTAGTTCGGAATTTTTCGTCACGGTCCATGCGTCTCCACATATGCGGGCTTTTTGAGCTTCGCCTTCATTTTTCCAAACTGGGTGATCTGTCTAAGCGTGAATTCAGTCATGTCTTGCGCACCATGCCAAGCCGCATACCATTCGGCAGTCCAGCGCACGCAGTCATCAAACATCAGCCGCGGTCGCCAGCCCAGCCTAGCGCGAGCCTTTGTGCAATCTAAGGTCAGCAATGTGGCTTCATGCCGGTCGGAGGCATTTGCCTCGGCGATCAAGCGGCCCGTACCGAGAGCCATTGCTAACGCTTGTGCCAGCTCCAGCACCGGCCGCGTGTCACCGCTGTCGGGTCCGATATTCCAAGCCTCATCAATACCCGCAGGCGCAGTGCACAACAGTTCAGCGATTTGCAGATAGGCAGACAGAGGTTCGAGCACATGCTGCCACGGACGAATAGCATTCGGGTTGCGTAACCGTACTGCGCCTTCCTGGCCAAGCAACCCACGAATGATATCAGGAACAATCCGGTTAGGCGACCAATCGCCTCCACCGATAACATTGCCGGCGCGAACCGTCGCGATCCGCGCTGGATGCCCCTCACCCACAAACGGCCGGAAAAACGACTTTTGCATGGATTGAGCTGCGATCTCTGCTGCCCCTTTACTTGAGCTATAGGGATCATGCCCACCCATTGCGTCGGTTTCGCGATATCCCCAGATTTGCTCACGATTCTCATAGCATTTGTCGCTGGTGACAACGACGACGCTCCGGACGCTCCGACTTTCACGAACGGCATCCAGCAGGCGCACGACTCCCATTACATTTGTTTCGTAGGTTCCAACAGGGTCATGATAAGAAGTCAGCACCAGTGCTTGAGCGGCCATATGAAACACGACTTCGGGCTCGAAATTTCTTATGGCACCGACCAGCGCGCCAGGCCGGTTGATATCGTCAATAATCGAACGGCAACGGTCAGCAAGTCCCAAAATACTGTAAAGATTCGGCTGACTAGTGGGCGGCAGACCTAACCCAGCCACCTCGGCGCCCATGCTGATCAGCCACAAAGCCAGCCAGCTTCCCTTGAAGCCAGTATGACCGGTGACCAACACACGCCTGCCGTTCCAGAACTCAGCGTTCACGACCAACTCTTCCATGGAGCTCGACCCGATACCCAAAGTTCCTCAAGGTATGTCTTGTCGCGCAGGGTATCCATGGGTTGCCAGAAGCCGTCATGACGAAAAGCAAATAGCTGCTGTTGCTGAGACAACATCTCCAATGGTTCGCGCTCCCAAATTGTGGCGTCACCCTCGATATAGTCCAAGACTTTCGGGGATAGAACAAAAAAGCCACCGTTTATGTAGCCGCCCTCGCCGTGTGGTTTCTCCTCAAAATGAATGACGCGATCATCGACGATCTTCATTTGTCCGAAACGCTTAGGCGGATGAACGGCTGTCACGCTGGCGAGGCCACCATGAGCTTTATGGAACCTGACAGTTGCTGCGATGTCCAGGTCGGAAACGCCATCACCGTAGGTACAGCAAAAGTCCTCGCCCTCCAGATGCTCTGCCACGCGCTTCAGCCGCCCGCCGGTCATGGTCGAGTCACCGGTATCGACTAAGGATACCCGCCAGTCCTCGGCGTCATTTCGATGGATCATGATCTCGCCCCGGCGCATATCGAATGTCACGTCCGACATATGAAGAGCATAGTTGGCAAAGTACTCTTTAATGACGTAACCACGATAGCCAAGGCAGACAACGAAATCGTTGATACCGTGCGTCGAGTACATTTTCATTATATGCCATAAAATCGGTCGGCCACCGACCTCGACCATCGGCTTGGGGCGCACCGATGTCTCTTCGCTGAGCCTCGTTCCGAGCCCGCCGGCCAGAATTACCGCTTTCATATCCTCGTCACACCCCTATTTTCTGCCGACACGTTTGCTATCCCAACCTTCCTTTCAGCACAAGCGGAAGGGAGCCGGCGAATAATCGGAGAGCGCGGCAGGCAATCGATGTGACCGAAAGACGATTGCATATCTGGGCTCGGCGCGAAAAAGGCTAACACATCGCTCGCCATCCGGCAGACAGGATGGCACAAGCTTTGGTGCAGATAAGCGTATCGTAGCCTCCGCAGAAGAGAAGACTGATGCGTATCGAAACAATTGCGATCGACGGTATCCTGAAAATCATACCGGTCCGCCACGGCGATCACCGCGGCTACTTCTCCGAGGTGTTCAAGGACAGCTGGTTCCGGGAGAACGTCGCCGATGTGTCGTTCGTTCAGGACAACGAATCGCTATCGGCGCAGGTCGGCACATTGCGGGGCTTGCATTTCCAGACCCCGCCCTTTGCACAAGGAAAGCTGGTGCGCTGTCTGCAGGGGGCGATTTTCGACGTTGCCGTCGATATCCGCGCCGGTTCGCCGACCTTCGGGCAATGGCATGGCGAGGAGCTGACACCCGACAGCGGCGCGCAGCTCTGGATTCCCGCAGGCTTTGCCCATGGCTTTGCGACGTTGAAGCCTGACAGCATCATCAGCTACAAGGTGACGGCACCCTACAGCCCGGACCATGATCGCGGCATCTTCTGGAGCGATGCCGATATCGGCATCTCCTGGCCGGTGACGGAGGCCGATGCCGTGCTTTCGGACAAGGACAAAAAACTGCCGAGGCTTGCCGATATTCCGGCCTATTTCCAATATTCGGCGCAGTGATTGAAGAGGACGTCCGGCAATGCGGGTGATGGTCACAGGGGGAGCGGGTTTCATCGGTTCGGCGCTGGTGCGCCATCTGGTGGGTACCGTCGGCGCAGAGGTCCTCAATATCGACAAGCTGACCTATGCCGGCAATCTGGCATCGCTGTCTTCGGTCGAGAATGCCGCCAACTACCGGTTCCTGCGCGCCGACATCTGCGATCGCGCCGCAATGCAGGAGGCCTTCGCATCCTTCAGGCCCGAGATCGTCATGCATCTTGCTGCCGAAAGCCATGTCGACCGCTCGATTTCGGGGGCCGGCGATTTCATCCAGACCAATATCGTCGGCACCTTCAGCCTGCTCGATGCGGCGCGCGGTTATTGGGACGGCCTTGAGGCCGAGGCCAAGAGCGCTTTCCGCTTCCTGCATGTTTCGACTGACGAGGTCTATGGTTCGCTCGGCGATGACGGGCTCTTCGAGGAAGTGACGGCTTACGATCCCTCCTCGCCCTATTCCGCCTCCAAGGCCGCCAGCGACCATCTGGCGATCGCCTGGCACCGGACCTACGGCCTGCCGGTGGTGGTCTCGAACTGCTCGAACAATTACGGCCCGTTCCACTTTCCGGAAAAGCTCATCCCGCTGATCATCCTCAATGCGCTGGAGGGCAAGCCGCTGCCGGTCTACGGCAATGGCGCCAATATCCGCGACTGGCTCTATGTCGAGGATCATGCGCGGGCGCTCTTCACCATCGCCTCGCGCGGGCGGCCGGGTGAGAAATACAATGTCGGCGGCCGCAATGAGCGGCGCAATATCGAGGTGGTCGAGCGCATCTGCGCGATTCTGGACAGCGTATTTCCGGGCAAGGAAGCGCATTCACGGCTAATCACCAATGTCACCGACCGGCCCGGCCATGACGCCCGCTATGCCATCGACGCCACCAAGATCGAGACCGAGCTCGGCTGGAAGGCGGAAGAGAATTTCGACAGCGGCATCGAAAAGACCGTCCGCTGGTATCTCGACAATGAATGGTGGTGGCGCCCGCTGCGCGACAATGTCTATTCCGGCGAACGCCTCGGCACTTTCAAGGGGCGATGACAATGCGCATTGCCGTCACGGGCAAACAGGGACAGGTGGTCCAGTCGCTTCTGGAGCTGGCTCCGGCCCATGGCGTCGAACTGGTGGCCGTCGGCCGTCCGGACCTCGACCTTGCCGATCCCGCCAGCGTGCTGCCGGCTTTGGCGGCGGCACGGCCCGACGTGATCGTCTCGGCAGCCGCCTATACGGCGGTGGACAAGGCCGAGAGCGAGGCGGAACTTGCGCATGCGGTCAACGCCATTGGCGCGGGCGCCGTTGCAGAAACAGCGGCTGCCCTTGGCGTTCCGGTGATCCATCTTTCGACCGACTATGTCTTCAGCGGCGACAAGCCTTCACCCTATGTCGAGACGGATCCGACGGGGCCGATCTCGGTCTACGGCAATACCAAGCTTGAGGGCGAGTTGCGCATTGCTGCGGCACACGCCAACCATGTCATTCTGCGCACGGCGTGGATCTATTCGCCCTTCGGCGCCAATTTCGTGAAAACCATGCTCAGGCTCGCAGAAAGCCGTGACGAAGTGGGCGTGGTCGCCGACCAGCGCGGCTGCCCGACGTCGGCGCTCGATATTGCCGAAGCGGTGATTGCGATCGCGAAGCGGCTCTCGGCGGATTCCAGCCCTGCCCTCCGCGGCACCTTTCATCTGACCGGCAGCGGCGAAGCGACCTGGGCGGAATTCGCGCGGGAGATCTTTGCGCGTTCGAAAGCGCTCGGCGGCAGGTCTGCGCATGTCGTGCCGATCACCACGGCGGAATATCCAACGCCGGCAAGGCGCCCGGCCAATTCGCGTCTCTCGGGCGAGAAGCTCGCGGAGACCTACGGCATCCGCCTGCCGGACTGGAAGTGCTCGACCGATGTTGTCATGCAAGCCATTTTGAAGAATGCGATTTGAGGAGATCGGCATGAAGGGGATCATTCTCGCCGGGGGCACCGGCACCAGGCTTCATCCGATCACGCAGGCTGTCTCGAAGCAGCTGATGCCTGTCTACGACAAGCCGATGATCTATTACCCGCTGACGACGCTGATGCTCGCCGGGATCAACGATATCCTGATCATCACCACGCCGCACGATGCCGAAGCCTTCAAGCGCCTGCTCGGCGACGGCTCGCAATGGGGCATCTCATTGACTTACGCGGCGCAGCCGAGCCCGGACGGGCTGGCACAGGCCTTCATCATCGGCGCGGATTTCATCAACGGGCAGCAGTCGGCGCTCGTTCTCGGCGACAATATCTATTTCGGCCATGGACTGCCCGAAATCATGAAATCCGGCACGGCGCGCAGCAAGGGTGCCACGGTCTTCGCCTATCACGTCACCGATCCCGAACGTTACGGCGTCGTCGAGTTCGACAGCAGGATGAACGCGCTGTCGATCGAGGAAAAGCCGAAGCAGCCGAAATCGCAGTGGGCGGTGACCGGCCTGTATTTTTACGACCACCAGGTCGTCGATATCGCTGCAAACCTGAAGCCCTCACCGCGCGGTGAACTTGAGATCACCGACGTCAACCGTACCTATCTCGAGCGCGGCGAACTCTATGTCGAGCTGATGGGCCGCGGCTATGCGTGGCTCGATACGGGCACGCCCGACAGCCTGCTCGATGCGGCAGCCTTCGTCAGCACGCTGGAAAAGCGCCAGGGCTTCAAGATCGCTTGCCCCGAGGAAGTGGCATGGCGCATGGGCTATATCGACCAGGACCAGCTTGGCAAACTTGCCGAAAAGCTCGGCAAGAGCGCCTATGGGCAGTATCTCACCAAGCTCTCGGCCGACTGGTAAATCACTTCGCGGGAGCGGCGTCGGAGACGCGCAGCTGGATGCGGCGCGAGCCCTGATAATGGTCGGCGCCGATCGAGCCTGCGACATGCAGGTTGGCGCCGCGCGAATTGAGCAGAAGATTGCCGAGTGCGGTGTCGGCTGCCCGGAAGGCGATGCCGTCAAGGCGCGCGCCGTCCATCGCCTCCAGCGTGACCTTGACGTGCTTTTCGCCGACCAGCCGGACGTCCCTCAGACGATGAGCAGGTACGGCGAAAACAGGTTGCGAATGACCCGAGCCGTAGGGGCCGGCTGTCTCCAGTCTATCGACCAGGTCAAGCGTCGCGCCGCTGGCGCCGATCGCGCCATCGATCTTCAGCGTCTCGTTGGCGACGAGCGCCGAGACGGTCTTCTCGGCCTTTTCGGTGAAGAAGCTTCTGAGCACGCCGAGCTTTTCGCGTTCGACCGTCAGACCGGCGGCCATGGCGTGGCCGCCCCCCTTGATCAGCAAGCCTTCCTCTACGGCGGCACGGACCATCCTGCCCATGTCGAAGCCGTTGATCGAGCGCCCGGATCCAGTCCCGCGGCCGGATGCGTCGAAGGCGATGGCGAAGGCCGGACGCTTGAACCGTTCCTTCAGCCGCGCGGCAAGCAGGCCGACGATACCGGGATGCCATTTTTCGCGCGCCGTGACGATGACGGAGGCGCCCTCGCCGTTGCCGTATTCGGCCAGCGCCTCGGCCTCGGCCTCCTGCAGCATCACCGCCTCCATCGCCTGGCGCTCGCGGTTGAGCTCGTCGAGGCGCTGGGCGATCGTCTCGGCCTCGTTGGCGTCATCGAGCGTCAGCAACCGGCTGCCGAGCGCAGCGTCGCCGATACGGCCGCCGGCATTGATGCGCGGGCCAATCAGAAAGCCGAAATGATAGGGCGTGACGGGACCGGCGAGACCGGCCTTGCGGAACAGCGCCGCCAGCCCCGCATTGCTCTGATGGCGCGCCGCGACCAGGCCTTTGACGACATAGGCGCGATTGAGACCTTTTAGCGGAACGACGTCGCAGACCGTCGCCAGCGCCACGATATCCAGCCATTGCAGCAGATCGATTGCCAGGATCCGCTTGTCGCCCGCCTCGCGCAGCAGCCGCAAGGTTGCCACCAGCACGAGGAAGACGACGCCTGCGGCGCAGAGGTGCCCCTGCCCCGACAGATCGTCCTCGCGGTTCGGATTGACCAGCGCATGACAGTGCGGCAGCGCATGTGTCACCTGGTGGTGATCGATGACGACGACGTCGATATTGCGCGCCCTGGCGGCATCAAGCGCCTCATGGCTCGTCGAGCCGCAATCGACCGTGACGACCAGTTGGGCGCCATTGTCGATGAGCTGGTTGATCGCCGTCGGATTGGGACCGTAGCCTTCGAAGATGCGGTCGGGGATATAGATCTCGGCCTTGACGCCGAAATGCGTCAGAAAGCGATACATCAGCGCCGAGGATGCAGCGCCGTCGACATCGTAATCGCCGAAGATCGCGACGTTCTCGCCACGGCGAATGGCCTCGGCGAGACGTCTTGCGGCCTTCTCGCAATCGGTCAGCGTGTACGGGTCCGGCATCAGGCTGCGGATCGTCGGATCGAGGAACTCGACGGCATCATCGACGGCAACGCCGCGTCCGGCGAGCACGCGGGCGATCAGATCCGGCAGGCCATGGACCTGCGACATGGCGAGCGCACGGTTCTGCCCGGCCTGATCGAGACGCGAAATCCAGCGATTGTCGAGGACGGATTTCTCCACCCCCAGGAATGCGCGCTGTATCGGATCGGCGGGTATATCCACCATTCTGCCAATGCCCCATCATGTCACCGCCCCGTGACGGGGCGGCAATAATTCCAAGAGCACATTTATGCAGGCAGGAAGCGGCTGGCAACGCCCGCGTTGCGGTTACCCTCAGTCTTCCTTGGGGCGCTCGATGCGGATGACCTGCGGTTCGCCGACGAGGTAGCCCTCGCCCTTGATGGCGGCGACCGCCTTGCGGACGGAGTCTTCCGTCGTTGCATGGGTCACCAGGATGATCGTCTGGTGATGCGAGGGCGACAGGTGCTGCTGCGAGCGCTGTACGATCGATTCCAGCGAGATGTGGTTTTCCGCCATGCGGGTGGCGACGCTGGCGAAGACGCCGGTGCGGTCGAGGACGGTCAGGCGGATGAAGTAGCCGCCTTCATGGCTCTGCATCTGCGCCTTGCGGTAGGGCTCGAGCGACTTGGCCGGATGTCCGAGAACCGGAACGCGCTGGGCGCCCGGCTGGCTCTTGGCGATATCGGCGATGTCGCCGAGAACAGACGAAGCCGTCGCATTGCCGCCGGCGCCCGGGCCAACCATCAGCAGTTCGCCGAGAATGTCGGATTCGATCGCCACAGCATTGGTGACGCCATCGACCTGGGCGATGACGGAATCGACCGGCACCATCGTCGGGTGCACGCGCTGCTCGATACCGGTATCGGTGCGCTGGGCGACGCCGAGGAGCTTGATGCGGTAGCCGAGATCGGCCGCAGCGCGGATATCCTCGATGGAGATGTTGGTGATGCCTTCGAGATAGATGTCGTCGGCCGCGATCTGGTTGCCGAAGGCGAGCGTCGTCAGGATCGACAGCTTGTGGGCGGTATCATTGCCCTCGATGTCGAAGGCCGGATCGGCTTCGGCATAGCCGAGGCGTTGGGCCTCGGCCAGGCAATCGGCGAAGGACAGACCTTCCTTCTCCATCTTGGTGAGGATGTAATTGCAGGTGCCGTTCATGATCCCATAGATGCGGGAGATCGAATTGCCGGTCAGCGATTCACGCAGCGCCTTGATGACGGGGATGCCGCCGGCGACGGCGGCTTCGAAGTTGAGCAACGAGCCCTTCTCCTCGGCGATCTTCGCAAATTCGACGCCGTTATAGGCCAGCAGCGCCTTGTTGGCGGTCACCACATGGAGACCGCGTTCGAGCGCTGCCTTGACCGAATTCTTGGCGGCACCCTCGGAGCCGCCGACGAGCTCGACGAAAACGTCGATATCGGCCTTGGAAGCCAACTCTTCCGGCGTCTCGAACCAGGCGATGCCGCCGAGATCGATGCCGCGGTCCTTGGTCTTGTCGCGGGCCGTGACGGCCGTGATGTGGATCGGACGCCCGCACGTAGCGGCAAGCTCATTGCTCTTCTGCTGGATGATACGGACGAGCGAGGCACCAACGGTACCGAGACCCGCAATGCCGATTTTGAGGGCGTCTGCCATGAAGCGATCCTGAATGTTCATGAGTGGCAGCCGCGGATCGCGGCTGCCGATTGGGAGGTTCTATCAGCGGTGTGCGTTGAGCGAGATGACGTTGTGCATCGTCTCGTCAGCCGTCGACAGGAATTTTTTGATGCTGCGCGCAGCCTGGCGGATGCGGTGTTCGTTTTCGACGAGTGCGAGACGAACATAATCGTCGCCCATTTCGCCGAAGCCGACACCCGGCGCCACGGCCACATCGGCCTTCTCGACGAGCAGCTTGGAGAATTCGAGCGAGCCGAGATGACGGAACTTCTCGGGGATCTTCGCCCAGGCAAACATCGTCGCAGCCGGCGGCGGCACTTCGAATCCGGCCTTGCCGAAGCTCTCGACCATGACGTCGCGGCGGCGCTTGTAGACGTTGCGCACCTCGGCGATATCCGAGCCGTCGCCGTTCAGCGCGTGCGTCGCCGCAACCTGGATCGGCGTGAAGGCACCGTAGTCGAGGTAAGACTTGACGCGCGTCAGAGCGGCGATCAGGCGCTCGTTGCCGACAGCAAAGCCCATGCGCCAGCCGGGCATGGAGAAGGTCTTCGACATCGAGGTGAACTCGACCGTGACGTCGATTGCGCCGGGGACCTCAAGAACGGAGGGCGGCGGCTCGCCGTCAAAGTAGATTTCCGAATAGGCCAGATCCGACAGGACGATGATGTCGTGCTTCTTCGCGAAGGCGATGACGTCCTTGTAGAAGTCGAGCGTCGCGACGAAGGCCGTCGGGTTCGACGGGTAGTTCAGGATCAGCGCCAGCGGCTTCGGTATCGAGTGGCGCACGGCACGCTCGAGCGGCGCGAAGAAGTTTTCGTCCGGCTCGACCGGAATCGAGCGGATCACGCCGCCTGCCATCAGGAAGCCGAAGGCATGGATCGGATAGGTCGGGTTCGGGCAGAGGATGACATCGCCAGGCGCCGTGATGGCCTGCGCCATGTTGGCGAAACCTTCCTTGGAGCCGAGGGTGGCAACGACCTGCGTATCAGGGTTGAGCTTCACGCCGAAACGGCGAGCATAATAGGCGGCCTGCGCGCGGCGGAGGCCCGGGATGCCCTTGGAGGACGAATAGCGATGCGTGCGCGGGTCCTGGACCACTTCGCAGAGCTTGTCGACGATCGCTTTCGGGGTCGGCAGGTCAGGGTTTCCCATGCCGAGATCGATGATATCGGCGCCGCCCGCTCGCGCGCTTGCTTTCAAACGGTTGACCTGTTCGAAAACATAAGGCGGCAAACGCCGGACTTTGTGAAACTCTTCCATTTCATTCCCCATGGAAATGCGGCCACCGTGGCCGCGCTCGAAGTTCGTCCTGTTCCCGGCTGCCTGCGATACGAACTTCAGAATCGCATGCGCCGTATTCATCAGACTGTCAGCAGGCGGCGATTCTTTGACCGGTGCCGTGGCTGCGAAGCATTATCGGGAAAATTCGTGTCTCCCGCCAGCTGCGGAAGGCTTTGCGTCCAAATTGCCTGAAAGGCAAGGCCTACTTGGTGATTTCCGAGAGTGTGTCCGGGCCGTGATCGGCTGCGAGCTTGCGGTATTCAGCAACGCGGCGCTGATACTCGGCCTCGGAAATCGTACCCGCCTTGCGCTGTCCGGCGAGCGCGGTCAGCTGGCCCTGCAGGCCCTTGGCTTCGTCATCGTTCATTTGAACGTTGGCAGCCGTCAGCGGTGCGCCGAAGGACGGATAGCCGTCCCGGTAATGCGAAAGGCCGCTCTCGGTGGGCGCCTCACCCTTGGTGGCGGTCATCACGACCGCCGTGGGAGCCGCTCGCTTGGCGGCGCGCGCTGCCTTCTCCTCTGGCGTCGAGGCGCAGCCGGCAAGCGTCATCGCCGCGGCCGCGGCAATGATTGCCATGCGGGTTGCGATTGCGATGCCAGAGTTGCCGTTCTTCGTCATGCCAGATGTTCCAAATCCTGAAGCCATCGCGACTGTTAAATTTGTCGCAGCAACAAAGCAATAGCACGAGGCGACTTGTGTTGAACTTGTTTTCTCGTTCCGGCACGATGTACAAATCGATTTCAGATGATTGCTGCCGCCGGAGGACATGCGTGACCGACAGCAAGAAAGGCGAGAAGGACAAGCCGCAAGGCTTCGAAGCGACCGACCTCGATCCCTATATGATGAAGGATCCCGAGGCGATGGCGGTGAATTTCGCCCGCGCGCTCGAAAATCTCGGCAAGGCCGCTTCCGCATGGCTCGCACCGCGCGAACGCGGCGATGTCAGCGACAAGATCGCCGAACCGATGACCGATATGGTCAAGACGCTGTCCAAGATCACCGAATACTGGATGTCCGACCCGCGGCGCACCTTCGAGGCGCAGACGCAGCTGATGAGCAGCTATTTCGGCATCTGGATGCGCTCGATGCAGCGCATGCAGGGCGAAGCCACCGAGCCTGAACCCGACCGCAAGGACAAGCGCTTTTCGGATCAGGACTGGGAGAAGAACCCGTTCTTCGACTTTCTGAGGCAGGTCTATTTCATCACCGCCGACTGGGCGGAAAAGATGGTGACGCAGACCGAAGGGCTCGACGAGCACACCAAGCACAAGGCCGGCTTCTATGTGAAGCAGATCACCGCGGCGCTCTCGCCGACCAACTTCGTCGCCACCAATCCGCAACTCTATCGCGAGACGATTGCCAGCAGCGGCGAGAATCTCGTGCGTGGCATGAAGATGCTGGCCGAGGATATCGTTGCCGGGCATGGCGACCTGAAACTCCGCCACACCGACATGACGAAATTTGCCGTCGGCCGCGACATGGCCCTGACGCCGGGCAAGGTGATCGCCCAGAACGACATCTGCCAGATCATCCAGTACGAGGCGACCACCGACACGGTACTGAAGCGCCCTCTGCTGATCTGCCCGCCCTGGATCAACAAGTTCTACATCCTCGACCTCAACCCTCAGAAATCCTTCATCAAGTGGTGCGTCGATCAGGGCCATACGGTCTTCGTCATCTCCTGGGTCAACCCCGATTCGCGCCATGCCGAGAAGGACTGGACGGCATATGCCCGCGAGGGCGTCGATTTTGCGCTGGAGGCGATCGAGAAGTCGACGGGCGAGACCGACGTCAATGCCATTGGCTATTGCGTCGGCGGAACCCTGCTTGCGGCGACGCTCGCGCTGCATGCCAAGGAAAAGAACAAACGTATCCACTCGGCGACGCTGTTTACGACGCAGGTGGATTTCACCCATGCCGGCGACCTGAAAGTCTTCGTCGACGAGGAGCAGTTGCAGGCACTCGAAGCGCATATGAAAGCGGTCGGCTATCTCGACGGCTCGAAGATGGCGACGGCCTTCAACATGTTGCGCGCTTCCGAGCTGATCTGGCCCTATTTCGTCAACAATTATCTGAAGGGCGAAATGCCGATGCCCTTCGACCTCTTGTTCTGGAACGCCGATTCGACCCGCATGGCGGCGGCCAACCACGCCTTCTACCTGCGCAACTGCTATCTGAAGAATGCGCTGACGGCCGACCAGATGATACTGGACGGCAAAACGGTTTCACTGAGGGACGTGAAGATCCCGATCTACAATCTCGCGACCCGCGAGGATCATATCGCTCCGGCAAAATCGGTTTTCCTCGGCAGTCAGTTCTTTGGCGGCAAGGTCGATTTCGTTGTCACCGGCTCGGGACATATTGCCGGCGTGGTCAATCCGCCCGACAAGATGAAATACCAATACTGGACCGGGGGACCGGCCAAGGGCGATTACGACACCTGGCTCGCCAAGGCCGAGGAGACAGCCGGCTCCTGGTGGCCGCATTGGCATGCATGGATCGAGGCCAAGGACGCAAAGCGCGTGCCGGCCCGCAAGCCGGGTGGCGCCTCTCTGAACGCCATCGAGGAAGCACCGGGCAGCTATGTGATGGAACGAACCTAGTTTTTTTGAAACGACGCCGGCCATTTCCTTCGCCACATAAAGGAATTGGAAACCATAATCGCCCATAGTGACTAGCAACCGATTAGTTGCGCGATGCCTCATTTAGGCCCTCTTGCTTCTTTATCGGCTCCGGCGAAAGCGTCCTGCGTAAGCTGCCGGTATTAGTGACGCGTTGGGAAACCGAGTAATATGGCGTTTGCTGTCGAGACGTGTGAAAGCGTCAACCCTTTCGGCTGGGCAATTTTGGGCTCCGCCAAGCTTTTCCGGGTTCTTCCGGTCATTGCTGCCATCGGCCTGGGGGCCGCTGTATCGACCTGGACACTGGCATCGGTTGCCACGATGCATTCGTCGGCAATGCCTGCCAACGAAGACAAGAGCCTGTTTGCAGATATCGCCATCGCTCCGAAAGCGCATGCGTATCACAACGCCGCCGCAGCTCAGGCCCTCGTTCACGTCAGCAAGTTTTCGCGCCTTCCCGGCCAGACGACCGTTTCCGATCGCATGACGGCTGATGTTCCGTCGAAATCCTCGAAGGATATGGTTGCGCTGATGCAGCGCCGCGGACTTTCGGTGCTCGCCATGCGCAACAATGGCAGTGAAATTGCTTCGGCGCTGAAGCAGCAGGCAGAAACCCTTGCGGCCGCCGCGCCGATCCCGGCCGTGACCGCACCAGCCGCCCTGCCCGCGCCGGTCCAGGTTCAGGTCGCAGCCGTCAAGGCGCCCGAACCGGCAACGACCATGGCTGCCGCCGAGGCGATGCCGCAGCCGCGCCCGGCGCCGGCCTCCTCCGCGATCGAAACCGCGCTTGCCGACAACGTCGCCGCTTCCAACGAAGAGCCGTTCGGCCTCGTTCTCTCCGACGGTGGCGACGTCCCGCTGCCGATGGCGCGTCCGAACCGCCCGAAGCCGGCGGAAACTGCGCTTGCATATGCCAAGATCGATGACGAAGACATCGACGACGATATGCCGAAGGTCGGCAAGCCGGTCCTCACGCCGATCGCACGCGCCGGGGTTGCCGTCTACGACATCTCGGCCGGTACGGTCTACATGCCGAACGGCGATCGCCTGGAGGCGCATTCCGGTCTCGGCAACATGCGCGACGACCCGCGCTTCGTCGACAAGAAGATGCGCGGGCCCACCCCGCCGCACACCTATAATCTTCAGATGCGCGAAGCGCTGTTCCACGGCGTCGAGGCAATCCGGCTTCATCCGGTCGGCGGCGCCGGTGCCATCCACAATCGCGTCGGCCTGCTTGCCCATACCTATATGCTCGGCAAGCGCGGCGATTCCAACGGCTGCGTTTCCTTCAAGGATTACAAGCGCTTCCTGGCTGCCTTCAAGCGCGGCGAGATCAAGCAGCTGGTCGTCGTTCCGAAATATAACGGCACTTCCGCGGGATCGCCGAAATCGACGCTGGCGTCGCTGTTCTCACGCCGCTCCTGACCGGAATATCAATGCAAGACAGAAGAGGCGGCCGCGCCACCGGCCGCCTCTTCTGCGTTCAGATGACACAAATCGCTGGACCGCCCATTGATCGCGATGGACGAACCCGGCATAGCTGCATTATGTACGACAAGGACAATTTCCGCTAAGGCCCTGCAATGGTGAATTATATCGAAGCCGCCACGGCGCCGCCGAAAAATACCGGCGCAATCAGGCTCTATGGCCCCGACGCTTTCGAAGGCATGCGCAAGGCCTGCCAGCTGACGGCACGCTGCCTCGACGAGCTGGCGTCCATCGTCAAGCCGGGCCTGCCGACGGATGCAATCGACCGTTTCGTGTTCGAATACGGCATGGACAACGGCGCCCACCCGGCGACGCTGAACTATCGCGGCTACACGAAATCGACCTGCACCTCGATCAACCACGTCGTCTGTCACGGCATTCCGGATGCCAAGCCGCTGCGCGAAGGCGATATCGTCAATATCGACGTCACCTTCGTCGTCGATGGCTGGCATGGCGATTCCAGCCGCATGTATCCGGTCGGGCAGCTCAAGCGCGCCGCCGAGCGTCTTCTCGAAGTGACGCATGAATCGCTGATGCGCGGCATCGCCGCCGTCCGCCCCGGTGCCCGCACCGGCGCGATCGGCGAGGCGATCCAGACCTATGCGGAAGCAGAACGCTGCTCCGTCGTGCGCGACTTCTGCGGCCATGGCGTCGGCAGACTGTTCCATGATTCGCCGAATATCCTGCATTACGGCCGGGCCAACGAAGGGCCGGAGCTGCGCGAGGGCATGATCTTCACCATCGAGCCGATGATCAATCTCGGGCGCCCGCATGTGAAGGTTCTCGCCGACGGCTGGACCGCGGTGACCCGCGACCGGTCGCTCTCGGCCCAATACGAACACACGGTCGGCGTGACGGCGACGGGCTGCGAAATTTTCACGCTGTCGCCCGGCGGTCTCGACCGCCCCGGCCTGCCGCCGCTCGACCGGTGAGGCAAAGATGGCGAAAGGCCCCGTTCTGAATTCCGATGATGAACTGCCTTTCGACGATGTTCCCGTCGACGAGCGCCTGTTCTTTGCGGAACAGCCTGCCAAACCGGCGCCGCTGGCGAAGGCCGCGACACCGGCAATCGGCAGCGAGCAGCATTACCACGGCCATCGCGAGCGGCTACGCAACCGCTTCCGCGATAGTGGCGACGGTGCGCTCGCCGATTATGAGATCCTAGAACTCCTGCTTTTCCGGCTGATCCCGCGCCGTGACACCAAGCCGATCGCCAAGGCGCTGCTCGACCGCTTCGGAACGCTCGCCGCCGTGTTCGGCGCGCCGTCAGCGCTGCTGCAGGAAGTGAAGGGTGTCGGCGAAACGGTCGCACTCGATCTGAAGCTCGTCGCCGCCGTGTCGCAGCGCACGCTGAAAAGCGAGCTGCGCAACAAGCAGGTGCTCGGCTCCTGGTCGTCGGTGATCGAATATTGCCATGCGGCGATGGCCCACGAGGCGCGTGAACAGTTCCGCATCCTGTTTCTGGACAAGCGCAATGCGCTGATCGCCGATGAGGTCCAGGGCCGCGGAACGGTCGATCATACGCCGGTCTACCCGCGCGAAGTGGTGAAGCGGGCGCTGGAGCTTTCCGCCACGGCCATCATTCTCGTCCACAATCACCCCTCGGGCGATCCGACCCCGTCGCGTGCCGATATCGACATGACCAAGATGATCATCGATACCGCCAAACCGCTCGGCATCACGGTTCACGACCACATCATCATCGGCCAGGACGGCCATGCTAGCCTCAAGGGGCTTCGGCTGATCTAATCCCTTCAGGTAACTGTCAGTTTCGGCTCGCAGAGAATGCGCGCTGCATAGGTCTGCAGCACGACTCGAGCTGGATATTTCGATGGCCCTGACATTTCCGCGTCCGACCTTTTCCCCGATCGCCGGACGCATCGTCAAAGTCCTCGGTCTCCTCGCCGTCATTGCCGGCGGCTACTACCTCTATCTCCTGGCGACCGACAATTTCCATACAGTGGTCGCCGGCGAAGTCTATCGCTCATCGCAACCCTCTGCCGCGGCAATCGTCCGCTTCGAAGGCAAGTACGGGATCAGGACGATCCTTAACCTGCGCGGCAAAAACGGAAAGCACGGCTGGTATGAAAGCGAAATCGCGCAGTCGAATGCGCTCGGGATCAAGCATATCGACTTCAAGATGAATTCCTCGAGAGAGCTGACACCCGACCAGGCGCTGCAGCTGATCGCCATCATGCGCGACGCCCCCAAGCCGCTGCTGATCCATTGCCAGGCCGGTGCAGATCGCACCGGGCTTGCGTCAGCGCTCTATCTGGCGGCAATCGCCCGCAAGAGCGAGAAGGTTGCCGAGGGCCAGCTGTCGTTGCTCTACGGCCATATCCCCTACTCCTTCGCCCATGCCTTTCCGATGGACATGACCTTCGAGAAGATGGAGCCCCTGCTTGGCTTCGGTGATTCCTGATCCCGGCCCCTTAAAGCATCTGTAACATTGACCAGATACCGGTGAATGCGCGACATTTTGCGTCGCAATATCTGATTCCTCTTCCAAGCCGGGGCCGAGCCATGTTCCAGTACGATCTTGTTGTTGTGGGCAGCGGTCCCGCAGGCCGCCGCGGCGCCATTCAGGCCGCCAAGCTTGGCAAGAAGGTTCTCGTCATCGAACAGGGCAAGCGCGTCGGCGGCGTCTCGGTTCACACCGGCACGATCCCTTCGAAGACGCTGCGCGAGACGGCGCTCAACCTCTCCGGCTGGCGCGAGCGCGGCTTCTACGGCCGCGCCTACCGGGTCAAGGACGAGATCAGCGCCGAGGATCTGCGCCGGCGCCTGCTGATCACGCTCGACCACGAAGTCGAAGTTCTCGAACATCAGTTCGCCCGAAACCGGGTGCAGCACATGCGCGGCAAGGCAAGCTTCATCGACGCATCGACGCTGCAGGTGGTCAAGGACGACGGCGAGACCATTCAGGTGGGCGCCACCAGCGTGCTTCTCGCGGTCGGCACCAAGCCGTTCCGCCCGAGCTACATGCCCTTCGACGGCAAGACTGTCATCGACAGTGACGAGCTTCTCGATATCGCGGAACTGCCACGTTCGATGGTGGTCATCGGCGCCGGCGTCATCGGCATCGAATATGCGACGATCTTCAGCGCGCTCGACACCGCCGTGACGCTGCTCGATCCGAAGTCGACCATGCTCGACTTCATCGACAAGGAGATCATCGAGGACTTCACCTACCAGCTGCGCGACCGCAACATGAAGCTGCTGCTCGGCCAGAAGGCCGACAAGGTGGAGAGGCTCGACAATGGCAAGGTGCAGCTGACGCTCGACAACGGCCGTCATCTGACCACCGACATGGTGCTTTTCGCCGCCGGCCGCATGGGTGCCACCGATACGCTGAACCTGCCGGCGATCGGTCTCGAGGCCGACAATCGCGGCCGCCTCAAGGTCAATCCGGAAACCTTCGAAACGTCGGTACCCGGCATCTATGCCGCAGGTGACGTCGTCGGCTTCCCGAGCCTGGCCTCGACCTCGATGGAACAGGGCCGTATCGCGGCGCGCGTTGCCGTCGGCGCCGTTGCCAAGGAACCGCCGAAATACTTCCCTTACGGCATCTACGCCGTTCCCGAGATTTCCACCTGCGGCCTGACCGAAGAGGAAATGAAGGAGCGCGGCATTCCCTATGAATGCGGCATTGCCCGTTTCCGCGAAACGTCGCGCGGCCACATCATGGGTCTCGATACCGGCCTTCTGAAGCTGATCTTCTCGCTGAAGACCCGCCGCCTGCTCGGCGTGCATATCGTCGGCGAAGGCGCGACGGAACTGGTGCATATCGGCCAGGCGGTTCTGAACCTGAAGGGCACCGTCGAATATTTCGTCGAGAACACCTTCAACTATCCGACGCTTGCCGAAGCCTACAAGATCGCCGGCCTCGACGCCTGGAACCGCATGGGCGACATCAAGTCCGAACTCTGAGCCGGCTCAGTTCGGCAGCAAGCCGTCGGGCGCCGACAGGTCGAGTTCGCGCAACGCCGCCAGCAGATGGCGGGCGACCGCCTCGTTGCCCTCGCGGACGGCGATGTCGTAGGCCGTCAGGCAGTATTTGACGAGCGGCCTGGTCAGCATCGGTTCTTCCGATACCGGACAAATGATGCCGGCATATAGCGACGGTACGCCGTTGCGGTCGCGAAAACAGCGACCGAAAACCATCACATAGGAATAGTGACCGTCAGCCTGACGCGTACGGTAGCTCTGCTGCTCGGGCTCGCCAGTGGTGATCGATTCGTGGATTGCGACGGCGACGCCCGGCCGGTCTTTCGGGTGGATGCGCTCGATATAGGCTTCGAGCGGAAGGCCCTGCTCGGTCGAGCGGTAATCAAGGCCGAAGAGATCGGCGACTGCGCCATCGGCATAAAGGAGATTGGCGACGATATCCCAGGTGAAGAAACCCGATTCTGCCGCCTGAAGTTCGTCCTGCTCCGCCTCGAGGGCACTGTTCTGGAAGGCCAAGATTTTCCCCTCTGCATATCGACGCAATCTTGAAGTGTAATGGATAGACATCACACTGCAAGGCACTGATTAGCAAATATGAAACTTCTTCACAGCCCCGGACTGAGTACGCTTCATGACAAACAAAAAGGCCCCGCCGCGAGGCGAGGCCTTTCGAAATCCTGATGGAACCTGCCGATTACTCGGCGTCGCCTTCGGAAGCCTTCTTCTTCGGAGCAGCCTTCTTCTTCGGAGCTGCCTCCTCGCCTTCGGAAGCTTCAGCCTTGGCAGCTGCCTTCTTCTTCGGAGCGGCCTTCTTGGCGTCCTTGTCCGAGCCTTCGCCTTCTTCGTCGGCGAGCAGCTCTTCCTTGGTGACCTTCTTGTCGGTGACGTCGATCTCGGTCAGCAGATGGTCGATGACCTTCTCTTCGAAGATCGGGGCGCGGATCGAAGCGGCTGCACCCGGCTGGCTGCGGAAGAACTCAAGGATCTGCTTTTCCTGACCCGGATACTGGCGCAGCTGTTCGTAAATCGCACGCTGCATTTCGTCTTCAGAGACTTCGACGCCGGCCTTTTCGCCGATTTCGGAGAGGACGAGGCCGAGGCGGACGCGGCGCTCGGCGAGCGTCTTGTACTCTTCCTGTGCCTTGTCTTCGGTCGTGCCTTCGTCTTCGAAGCTGCGGCCCGACTGGGCGAGGTCGTTGTTCACCTGGCTCCAGATGCCGTTATATTCGGCTTCAACGAGCGACTTCGGGGTGTCGAACTTGTACATCTCGTCGAGCTGGTCGAGGATCTGGCGCTTCACCTTCTGGCGGGTCAGCGAGCCGTACTGCGACTCGATCTGGCCGCGGACGATTTCGCGCAGGCGGTCGGCCGATTCCAGGCCGAGCTTCTTGGCGAGTTCGTCGTTGATTTCGGTTTCGCCCGGAGCGGCAACATCCTTGACGGTGACGTCGAAGGTGGCTTCAGCGCTAGCGAGGTTCTTGGCCGGGTAATCGGCCGGGAACGTCACGGTGATGGTCTTTTCGTCGCCAGCCTTGACGCCGACGAGCTGGTCTTCGAAGCCCGGGATGAAACGGCCGGAGCCGAGAACGAGTTCGGCGCCCTGATCGGTGCCGCCGTCGAAGGCAACGCCGTCAACCTTGCCGACGTAATCCATGGTGACGCGGTCGCCGTCGGCGGCCTTGCCCTTCTTGGTTTCGTAGGAACGGGCGCTTTCAGCGACCTTGAGGACCTGCTCGTTGACTTCGTCGTCGGAGATGTCGACGACTTCGCGGGTGATCTTGATGCCCTTGGTGGACTTCAGTTCGATCGGCGGCAGAACTTCGTAGGACAGCGTGAATTCGAAGTCCTTCTCAGCAGCCAAGATCTGTTCGGCTTCGTCCTTGTCCTCGGTCATGGCGACTTCCGGCTGCGTGGCCGACTTTTCGCCACGGCTGGAGAGGATCTGGGTCGGCTGTTCGCGAACGATCTCGTTGACGAGGTCGGCCATGATCGACTTGCCGTAAACCTTCTTCAGGTGAGCCGGCGGTACCTTGCCCGGACGGAAGCCGTTGATGCGGACCTTGTCCTTCACGTCGGCAAGACGCTCGTTCAGCTTGCTTTCCATGTCCTTGGCCGGGATAACGACCTTGATTTCGCGCTTCAGCCCTTCAGCGAGCGTTTCGATAACCTGCATGTCTTCCTACCTTCATTTCGTTGGCGGCCGTGCCCAGACGCCTTCGTTTCGATGAGCACGACGCCGGACAATTTGGCCGCGCGTGGCTTGTTCCTCAAATTCCAATGCATCCCGCCGTTAAGGGGGACGGCGCCATCCTGCCGGGTAATCGGGATCTCCCGCCTGCAAGCCAGCTTTGGTGCGGGTAGAGAGACTTGAACTCCCACGCCTTGCGGCACCAGAACCTAAATCTGGCGTGTCTACCAATTTCACCATACCCGCGTTCGCAAAACCGCATGCATATGCCTGCGCATGAGGCCTTCCGGAGCGCGGCGTCTCTATATCACCCGATTTGGTAGAGGCAAAGGAAAAATGAAGACCGGATGACAGGGAGTTTTACCCGGCAAGCGCCAATCCACAAGGCAAACGGCGCCTCAATAAACCGGCTCCTCATAGGCGGGCTTTCCATCCACCAGCAAGCTGCGGATCTGCGCCGCTCCATCGGCCGAAACGCGCGCGGCAATGGAGACGTTGCCTTCCTGGCGCGCTTCCTCCAGCGGCTTGCCCTCACCCTCCGGAACATAGTAGCGCTCGATGCCATATTCGACGCGGATCATGTCGCCGCTCGATGCGCCGTAGCTGTAGAAGGGCTGGCTCTTCATGACGACGCTGCCGGGCTCGGCCGCGAGTGCACTGAAGGACGATTCGGCGATCGCCCAGAAACCATCCGGCTGCGGCCGCAGCCGCACCCAGAGCACCTGTTCTCCAGCTTCCTTGGGAAGGCCGCCCTTGACCGTGCTGACCGGCACCGAGGAGATGTCGTAGTTCAGGATGACATAGTCGCCGCGCAGGAAATCGCGCGGATCGACAGGTGCGGTCTTCAGCACGACGTCGGCGCCGCTGCGCAGGATCGCGGCGCGGCTCTCTATTATATAGCCGAGGATCGCCGTCTGCAGCACGGCTGCGATGATGGCGGCGACAAGATAGCGTCGGCCCGAACGCGGGCGTGACAGGACCGGGCTCATCGCGCGGCCTCCTGCGACTTGGCGCCGAAGCGCCTCTCCAGGCGGATCACCAGCCAGGCGACGACCGCGACGAAGATGCCAGACAGCAGGAAGAGCCCTGACGTCCCCAGGATCGAGCCGATCGTCTCGGAGGCCAGATAGAGGATTTCTCCGGCAAACATCAGATAGGCGAGATAGCGCACCGCGCCGTTATCCCTGCCCTGCAGCGCGATCGCCAGCACGGAGACGCCGAGCGTCGCCAGGCTGAGCAGGATGAGCGCCCCGCCCTGCTCCAACTGTATATTGAGAAGCAGCAGGCCGACGGCGGCGACGAGAAACGCATAGAAGGCGGGAGCAGCTCCGGCGGTCAGGATGAATTCGGTGACGCGCAGCGGCGGCAGGCTGACGGCAAGGAAAACCGCCATGCCGCAGACGACATAGACCAAGGCCAGCCACACATCCTCGTTCAGCGTATAGATCCAGGCAAGCCAGGCGACGGCGAGCAGATAGGCCAGATGACGCACCCTGCCCGCATCCGTGTAGCGTACCAGCGCCACTGTCACCACGCTCATGGCGATCGGCAGCCAGGCACCGATACCGATCCAGCGGCCGTCATTGTTGTTGAGGTAGACCGCAAACGACGCCCAGGAGAGAAAGCCGGCGATCGCGACGGCCGGCCCGGAGCGGAACAGCGCGGCGGAAATGACGGCGATCGCGAACCAAAGATACATCACCGCCTGCTCGTCGCCGGAGAGATGGTACATTTGGCCGATCAGCGAAATGGCGCCGCCGAAGCCGAGCACGGCAATGACCAGCAACGCATTGCCTGCCGCCTGCGCGCCGCGGGCGAAGAGCCCCGCGGCGCCAAGATACGACGCCCAGATGACGATCAGGATAGCGCTGACGCGCACGAGCCTCGGAATGGCCTCCCAGTTGGAGGCGATCAGCAGCAGGACCGCGGCACCAAGCAGGACGGCCGCCAGCACCATCAGCACCCGGCCAAGACTGAAGCTCGCCGGACGGGTGTCGTATTCGCCGAGCATCTGCTCGGCGGCGACCTCGGTGATCAGCCCCTTGTCGACCCAGATGGAAAGGTCGCGCTCCAGCCTGCCTCGATACATTCCGGCCTCCGCCCCCTGATGGCATGGCCTAGCGTTATAGGCGGCCAAGCCGTTAGGCAATCCCGGGCCTCCATGCAGGAATCTCACTGTGCGAAGTTGGGGCACTTGTTAACCGTCAATTAACGCCGCGCCGCTAATATGTGGACATTGCAGAAAGGCATGCATGAAGCGCATAGCCACCATGAAAATATTGCACTGCAAAATAATCAAAAGTCATACTATTTAATAATCAAGATGCACGGGCATGGCAGCCCGGCCCGGTTTACCGGATGCCTGCGGATATGATGTTCGCAAAAAGAATTCGGAGAAGCGCACTCCTCCTCCCAGCGCTCTCCGATAGACTGACAACACTCCTCCTCCCAGTTGTCAGTCACCTACATGACGCCCACCGGATCCTCCCCCGGTGGGCGTTTTGTTTAGCAGCGGCTTAAACGATTAGATATCAGCGAAGCCCGTATGTAGCTTGAAGGCATCGAGCGGCAGCGTTTCGCATAATCATGTTCGCCCTTCACAGCCTTGCGCAGACGGGCCGCACTCCAAATGCCCCTCCTCCGCGAAGCCTCTCGCAGCTACGCCAATGGCTGGCTCGCCAAGCCGGCGCAGAGAGATGGCACCTTTCGCAACTCGTCTGCCCGAGAGAAAATCATTCTGCCTATTCGTTGACCACAAAGTGGCAAAAACTTGCAATTCACGGCCTGAGATCTGCACCTCATGCATAGGTGACTTGAATTCTTGTCTCTGTTTCTTCTTCGCGGCGCAACATATATTCGGCTCATCAAATAGAGGCCAGCGCGGACAGGCTGCTGCTGGCAGATCGAAAGCCCTAGGAAAGGGGACCAACATGAACATCACCCGCTCTTTCAACAACTGGCGCAAGTACCGTCAGACGGTTACCGAACTCGGCCGCATGACCAACCGCGAATTGCACGACCTCGGTATCGACCGTTCGGACATCCATCGCGTCGCTCGCGAGGCATCTGCCCGCTAATTCAGGCGATCAGCGTCCTCCCAAGCTGATCTCCTTCCCAAAACGCCCGGTGCTCACGCAACGGGCGTTTTCTTTTGTCCGAAATTTACACTTTCGTAAGAGTTGCAGGCAAAAAGAGCTCACTTTTAGCGCTCAAAAATTCACACCTGCGTATTTAGCGGGCAAATCATTGCACAAACGCATAGCAGATGCCTTTTCTTTGCACTGCACAATATGACAGCAATCCACTATATGAATGTGCAAGCGCAGAGACGGCGATGACGCCGGCCGCGAGACACCTTCAAGGATGATTGAAATGAACCCGATCCGCATTGCTAAGAGCTGGATTAGCTACCGCCGCACGCTCAACGAACTCGGCAACCTGTCCAACCAGACCCTCTCCGATATCGGCATCAGCCGCTACGAGATTCGCAACATTGCATCCCGTTCTTTCCGCTAATCAGCGGCGAATGTGCGATACACCCAAAACGGCGCCGTTAGGCGCCGTTTTCGTTTTCAGGCCAGCCTTACCGCGGCCCGGTCACTATGCATCGATAGCCGGCACAGCATGATGCCAGGTGATACCCGCGGCTGATTTGAAATTATCCTGGGAGATGGGGCGATACATTCCGCTCGCCATGCGCCGTTCGGCTCAAGCCGAAGGCAGAAGCCGCGCCTATAGCGCGGCCTGCTGTTTCAGGTGGTCAGGCGATTATCAGTTACGCCATCTTCCGGAAGAGTTCGCTTCGCTGCTGAAGAAACGGGATGCTGCTTCGGTGCGATTGCGGACATTCATCTTCTTGTAGATGTTGCGGACGTGAACCTTCACCGTGTTCTCCGAGAGATGGAGTTCGTCGGCGATGATCTTGTTCTGCGTGCCCTTGCAGATCAGATCCAGGATCTGGACTTCGCGCGTCGTCAATGCAGACATGTCGCCTTGGCGCAGACGCAGCGCCCCTGCCCCGGCAGCTGCGACCGAACGGCTCTCATAGAGCGACCGTTCAGGCTGGACTGCCTGGTTCGTCAGCCGGTTCAGCAATGCGGACGGGAAGTGTTCGCCGCCCTTCATCAAGAGATCGACCGCCGCCATGAAGACGTCAAGCCTCAGGTTGAGCGGCAGGACGCCGTCGATCACCCGGGCCTCGACCAGACGGTTGACATAGGGTTCCATCATGTCGATCGCCTCGACCACCAGCGCGATCGACGTCGCAGGATGGTTCTCCCGGACGGCTGCGAGCGCTTCGCTGAGCTCGGCACCGGTTATGTGGTAGAAGAGAACGAGCGTGGCATCATTGGCATCGTTTTCCAGCATGGCCTTGGAATAGCCCTTGCTGATGACTTCACAGGTAGGAAACTTTTTCGCGAGAGCCTCGACGAGGCATTCGGAGAACAAGTCTGCATTGGCAATTACAAGTATCGTGTCCCCGGCCGGACCGAACTTTCGGCCCTGCTCGGCATCACCAGTCTTCGACGCAGTCATGAACATTTACGCCTCCCCATAGCGTTACACGTTACAAATGCTTTGAGTGATACTTGGACCGCCCGGACGGGCGCCCCTGATAATTCCCGTCTTCATTGGTTAGCTATTTCTTAATTATGGTAATACGAAGTTGCATTGAAGGAAATGGCCCAAACGGGTTAGTTTTTGTAAATATACAATGACATTTCCTATTGCGCTGGTTGTACTGGACCCATCCTAGATAACTTATGGGGTATATTGTCGGTTATTTTTTGGCTTTCATGGTATTTTCGCGCCAATAATAGACGGCCTGTCTTTTTCACTCTTTTGGACAGCGCAAATTAACCGGAATGTTACTTATGCAAGTCTTTTGACTTAGACATGGATCGAAGCGAAGCAGCGAAATTGCCCGCAAATGGGGGCAGCCCCTGGTGCTCGCAGCTCAACCGCCAGGATGAAGCGCGCCAGGCGCTTGATCAGTCCGGGCGAGCCAGACCGGTCTCCGAAGCGCTAGCCCGAATTGGTATCTAGGAAGATCGGCATTTCTCCCTCAAAGTTATAGGGTCGCTGAAGAGCGGCAAATGAAACGCGGAATATCCCCTCACGACTGCGATATCTCTGCTTTTCTATTGGGGCAACTCAAACAACTGAAAGCATGAAATCTTCAATCACATGATTGCGGAGCTAGATTTGTGCGTCCTTGTAATGAGTAACGCGCAATCCAATACATCAGGTTTGGCCAACAAACCGGAAATTGAACCGCAGATGATCAGGTAATGCATACATCTGCATACCAGTAACAGTATCGGAGTAAGCGCGAGTAAAATCCCATTTGAGATGAGAGGGATTTCGCACACTGCTCCGAATTCCTTTGGAGGAAGCGAAATGGGTAACTACAACCCGCCGTCTGGTGGCGACACCGAGACCAATAACATTGGCGCGCTTGCCGACGGTCTTCTGGGCAACACCGCAATCAATGATCCGGACACAACGAACGGTTCGACCGCTTACGTCGGCGGCATCGCCAATGGCGACGACCGCGGCAACACTAATACGACAAACAATACCGACAACTCCAATAACAGCGACAACTCGAACAACAGCGACAACAGCCATGACATCGACGTCAATGCGACGCTCGATCTCGCCAACGGCAACAATCGCGAAAATACCTACGACTGGGACTACGACAGCAAGACGATCAACACCAATATCAATGACGCCGACACCAAGACGACGACGATCACTGATACGGACGTGAAGACGGATTTCGACTGGAGCTACGACAGCAAGTACTACAGCGACAACGACGTCAACACGAAGACCGACACCGACATCAAGACGGTCACCGATACCGATATCAAGACGGTCACGACAAGCGATAGCTTCAACAGTGCCGACACGTTCAGCAAGAGCGACGACGACACGACGAATACCGCCAACAGCTTCAACAAGTCGGACGACGACTTTGCGACGCTGCATGACGTCAAGGACTTTGACAACCTCGGCATCGCCGGCGGCGACGTCAACTTCAACCTCGGTGACAACTTCTCCTTCACCCTCGATGTCGACAACATCCTGAACGGCGCCTTCGGCAGCGGCAACGCGTTCAACGCCATCCAAGCAAACCATCTTGCAGACCAGGATTCGGTCTGGAGCATGAAGATGGATGCCTCGAATGCACGCAACGACGTGTCGGTCGATGGCGGCAAGGCGTACGGGTCGGAAGGTATGGACCTCAGCCACCACGGCGGCTGGACCGGCAACGCCGGCGACGACGTCAGCGGCTCGAGCGTTGCGGACGCATCCTCGATCCTGGCAAACTCGGGTATCCATATGGAACTCGTGCAGGGCGCCAACATGCTCAGCAATACGTTCGATGCGATCGGACATGACTCCAACACGGTGGGTCAGGACTCGCACGACGGCGCATAACCTCCAAGACAGTCCAAGACATGCTGCACCGGCGGTCCCGCCGGTGCAGTTTCACGGCTTGACGCAGCACACGAGAGTATCCGTGACGGGCGGGTATGCTGTTCGAGAGCCGGGCACCGTGGCAAACGGGAGGGGCCACCATGCATGCTGAGAAGTTTTCTGAGATCATTGCGCACTTCATCGGCCTATTCGATACGGCGACCGACGAAGCAAGACTGCGCAACGGATATGCCGAAGGGGCCAAACCGGCCAACGATGTCGCGTTGCCGCAGGACGAAGACGCGGCCGCTCAAAAATTCGCTTCGGATCTCGCACTGAAGGATTACGATCCGGGTGCGCCTTACCGGTCGTTGGCCTATGACATCAACTTCGCGCATCCGCGCTTCCTCGGCCACGCTTTCGAGGAGAGCATTGCCAGGCTGAACGAACTGGCGCATCGCGACCTCAGCGGCCTGCATTTCGCGCCGCAGATCTACGTGCCGGGCCTGGATCCCGAATTGCCGATCTATGCCGGACCGGGCTCGATGATCGCCCATGTGTCGCAGATCAATATTCTCTACGACGACGACTATCTCAATCTCACCGACCAGGAGGGCGCGACCCGCGATACCTCCTTCGTCATGGCGCGGCTCATGGAGTTCGAGCAGGAGGCCCAGGACCTCTCGCCCTTCGCCAATCTTCACCGCACCGACACACCGGAGCTGCTGACGCAGATTGCCGACGACATTCACGACTATATCCGCGCTATGCCGGAATCCAGCGCTGTCGATGCCGATGGCGCGCCGCAGCCGACCTTCGTTACGGATGGCGATGCCGCCAGTCCCACCTACCTTTTCAAGATGGCCGGTGATGATCTTAGCACGCCTCCGCCATCCGACGACCAGGGCGCCGCGCTTCCCACCTATTACGTGAACGGCGTTGCCACCACGACTGTACCGGTGCTCGACGACATGATGCCGGACCGTGGCATCGCCGCGCCATCGCAAGATCTCGACAAACTGAAAAGCGACGTGCCGCAAGAAGAAAGCGGCGGGCCCGGCAACACGCTCACCATTGCGGCCGGCGCCAACGTGCTCGCCAATATCGTCCAGATCACCGATACCTCGGTGATCTCCTCGGTGACCGCCGTGATGGGCAACTACCATCAGATCGACGCAATCACCCAGACCTATATCTATAGCGATCGTGACGATTTCGGTGGCGTCTTCGACAAGTCGCACAGCGCCTCGACAGTCGCCAACAATATCGCCAGTTTCCAGCGCAGCGTCTATGACGACGGCGGATCGCAACATTCGTCATCGTCAGGCGACGGGCATGATCCGGCCTTCCCGACGGCCTGGCGCGTCAGCGTGGTCGATGGCGACGTATCCTTCGTCAACTGGATCGAGCAGTATCACATCATCAACGACAACGACACGATGACGATCACCGCGACCGGCACGGATGCAAACGTGCTGACCGGCGGCAATTCATCCGTCAACTTCGCGTCGATGTTCGGCATCGGCATGCAATACGATCTGGTGATCGTCGGCGGCAACGTTCTCGACATGAACGTCATCTCGCAGATCTCGGTGCTCTACGACAATGATTGGGCCCGCAGCCACGACGGCGCCCCGGGCGCTACGATCCAGGGCGGCAACAACCTGATCTGGAATCTCGCCGAAATCCACAATGTCGGCGCCAACGACCGCTTCCAGGCCATGCCCGACTATATGGTGGCGACACAGAAGGCGATCGAGAACCGCGACGCCTCCATGCCGTCAGGGCTTGCACATGACGCGAATTTTGCCGGCCATGCTGGGCTCAACGTTCTCTACATCACCGGCAACCTCTACGACGTCAACATCATCAAGCAGGTCAGCATTCTCGGCGATTCCGATGACGTCACCCATGTCATCTCGTCGATCGCCCAGAACAATCAGAACGCCACGATCCATGTCGATACCGGCAGCAACGCCATCGTCAACATCGCCCAGATCATGGATTACGATACGATTGGCCATACGACCTACCTGAATGGCCAACTCTATTCCGATGCGATTCTGATCCAGAGTGGCCTTGTCGAACACGATACGTCGCAGCCGCAGCAGGCGCCGCTCGCCAACGAAGCAATCGCTTTCCTCGGCAACGACGCGGACCAGCATGCCGGCTCCGACGACGTGACGATCAATGGCGGCCACGACTACGCATGGCACCTGACCCACCCGGATGTGATGCAAGGCGTCACCGCATAGTTTTGAGTAGAGGGAAGTGCTCCCATGAATCACATTCCGAAGAACACCTTCACCGGAAGCCGCACCTTGGGACTGGGCCGCCGCGGAGGTGCGTTCGATGAGGATATGACCGACGCCTGCATGTCGGCGATCGACGATGCCGTCGCAAATCTTCGCCTGCTGACCGAAAAGCGGGCGGCGGCCCGGGCCGCCGAAGCCGCGGCCTTCCGTGCCGCCGCCGCCGAAGACCTCACACCGGTGATCGAGACGCCGGAAACCATCGAGGCAGAGGTCGCCGTAGCAGAGGTCGCGGCAGCGCCTGAAGCCGAGGCTGTCCCGGAAATGGAAACCCTGCCGGAAGCCTCGGCCATGGTAGAGGAACGTGAAACCGAGGTCCTGAGCGGCCAGACCATTGATGCCGCTGCCGTGGTCGATGCGGCGCCGGCAGCTGAGGTGGAGGCCGTCAAGGAAACGGAGGCTCCACAAGCCGCATCGCAGGCCGACGAAATCGACACCATGCCGGCCCCGATCGACATGGCCGCGACCGTTGCCGAGCAGCCGGATCGTCCCGAAGAACCCGCCGTTGCAGCAGCGACTGCCAGCGCCGACGAGACCGTGGCGCGCCGGACACCGGAAACGCCGGAGATGCCGCAGGCGATCCCGCAGGAGCCTTCGGAACTGAAACAGAGCCCGACGATCCCGTTCGGCAAGACCATCGAGGGCGATACCGGCCCGCTTCAAGAAAACGACCGGCGGCTAAAGACCGGTGGCGGCGGCAACGGCAAGAATCCGGATTCCGGTGGCGGCGGAGGCGGTGGCGGCGGCAACGGCGCGAACTTCCACAAGCGCAGCGAGCCGGTGAATTTCGCAGCCAGCCTCGCCAAGGGTATCGCCGCCGTTCGCCGCAACATGGTGATCGTCATGGCTTTCACCATCGCCATCAACGTGCTGCTGCTGGCGATCCCGCTCTATCTCTTCCAGATTTCCGACCGCGTTTTGACCAGCCGCTCGATCGACACGCTGGTGATGCTGACGATCGCCGTGCTGGGCGCCGTGCTGATCCAGGCCTTCCTGGACTCGATCCGCCGCTTCATTCTGATGCGCACGGCCGTCGAGCTCGAAGTGCAGCTGGGCGCACCGATCCTCAGCGCCGCCGCCCGCGCTTCGCTGCACGGCACCGGCAAGGACTATCAGATTCTCCAGGACCTGCAGCAGCTGCGCGGCTTCCTGACCTCAGGGACGCTGATCGCCTTCCTGGACGCGCCGCTGATGCCGCTGTTCATCGTCGTCGTCTACTTGGTGCATCCGCATCTCGGCCTGATCATCATGGCCTGCTGCGCGGTGCTGTTCTTCATCGCCTACCTGAACCAGAAATTCACCGCCAAGCAGTTTGCCGAGGCGAATATCTATCTCAGCCGGGCCAATTTCCACCTCGATTCGATGGCGCGTAACTCGCAGATCATCAATGCGCTGGCGATGATCCCGGAAGCCGTGAAGATGTGGGGCCGGGACACCGCGGGCTCGCTGAAAAGCCATGTCGCCGCGCAGGACCGCAACATCATCTTCTCGGGCATTTCCAAGGCCTGCCGCATGATCACCCAGGTTGCACTGCTCGGCTGGGGCGCGCATCTGTCGCTCTCCGGTGAACTGACCGGCGGCATGGTGATCGCCGCTTCCATCGTATCGGGACGCGCGCTGGCGCCGATCGAAGGCGCCATCGAAGGCTGGCATCAGTTTAATCGCTCGGCAGCCGCCTATGGCCGCATCAAGCAGCTGTTGATCAACTCGCCGCTCAACTTCCCGCGGCTGCGCCTGCCCAATCCGGAAGGCCGCCTCGATGTCGAGCGCATCCTGTTCGTGCCGCCGCCGCAGAAGAAGGTCATTCTCAACGGTATCTCCTTCTCGCTGAAGAAGGGCGAATCCCTTGCCGTGATCGGAAATTCAGGCTCCGGCAAGACGACGCTCGGCAAGATGCTGGTCGGTTCGATCCTGCCGACATCTGGCAACGTGCGCCTCGATCTGATGGACCTGCGCAATTGGGACCAGCGCCAGTTCGGCGAAAGCATCGGCTATCTGCCGCAGGATGTGCAGCTGTTCCCCGGCACGATCAAGGCGAATATCTGCCGCATGCGCGACGATGTCGACGATCACCAGATCTACGAGGCGGCGGTTCTCGCCGACGTGCATGAGCTGATCGCCAGCTTCCCGCAGGGCTATGAGACGATCGTCGCCGCCGATGGCGCGCCACTTTCCGGCGGCCAGAAGCAGCGTATCGCGCTCGCCCGTGCCTTCTTCGGCAGCCCGCGCTTCGTCGTCCTCGACGAGCCGAATTCCAACCTCGACACGCAGGGCGAAGCGGCACTTGCCAGGGCGCTGATCCACGCCAAGAAGCAGGGCATCACGACGGTTACCATCACGCAGCGCCCCTCTCTCTTGCAGTGCGTCGACAAGATCCTGCTCCTCAAGGACGGCTCGGTCGGCATGTTCGGCGAGCGCATGGAGGTCCTGCAGGCACTGCAGGGCAATGGCAACAATCGTCCGCAGCCGCGTATCGAAGGGTAATCGAAATGGCCAATACCAGTCTGCAGACGGTTCCTAATCCGGTCGAATGGTATAGCGAGGTGCCGCGCTCGATCCGCTATCACGCGATAATCGGGCTTGCCGTGCTGGTCGTCTCCTTCGGTAGCTTCGGTCTGTGGGCCGGCACCGCGCCGCTTGCCTCTGCGATCATCGCCCAGGGCAGCTTCGTCGCGACCGGCAACAACAAGATCGTCCAGCATCTGGAGGGCGGTATCATCAAGGATATGCGGGTCAGCGAAGGCGACATCGTCAAGGAAGGCGATGTGCTCCTGACGCTTGATCCGACAGCGGCATTGTCCAACGATCGCATGCTGAAATTGCGCCGCTTGCGCCTGGAGGCCGTCGTTGCGCGGCTGCGCGCCGAGGCCGCCGGCGACCGGGATTTCAAGATCCCTCCGATCGTTTTGGCCGAGGCAAGCGATCCCGATATCGGCTCGATCATCCAGAGCCAGAACATCGTCTTTCACAGCAAGCAGGTGAAGCTGGAGGAACAGCTGAACCTGATCGAAAAGAACATCGCTTCGCTGCAATATCGCTACAAAGGCTATAGCGGCCAGAAGGATTCCTTCGACCGGCAGCTGGCGCTCTTGACCGAGGAGCGCGATTCCAAGGCACGCCTCGTCAAGGTCGGCTACATGCGCAGGACCGACCTCCTGGCGATCGAGCGCGCCATGGCTGATGCGATGGGCGATATCTCGCGCCTGCAGGGTGAGCTCAACGAGAGCGAGGCCGAAATGGCCAAGTTCCGCCAGGAAGCGATCATTGCCGTCAATTCCAACAAGCAGGCCGCGCTCGACGCGCTGGAGAGCGCTGAATCGGATCTCGACAGCGTGCGTGAGCAGGTGCGCGAGGCCCAGGGCGTTCTCGAGCGCACCGTCATCCGCTCGCCCGTCAACGGCACCGTGGTCCGCGCCTATTATCATACGTCCGGCGGCGTCATCACGACCGGCAAGCCGATCATGGAAATCCTGCCGGCCCATGTGCCGCTGATCATCGAAGCGCAGGTGCTGCGCACCTCGATCGACCAGCTGCATGAGGGCCAGACGGCGGCGATCCGGCTTTCGGCGCTGAACCGCCGCACGACGCCGGTCCTGAACGGCAAGGTGTTCTACGTCTCGGCCGACTCAATCGAGGAAAGTGCCGGGCTGCAGACCAAGGACGTCTATATCGTCCGCGTCGAAATCCCGGATTCGGAGATCGCCAAGGTGCATAATTTCCATCCGGTCCCCGGCATGCCGGCCGACGTCTTGATCCAGACTTCGGAGCGCACCTTCTTCGAATATATCACCAAACCGATCACCGACAGCATGTCGCGCGCCTTCAAGGAGCGGTGAGATTTATAATACGAAGAGACTAGGAGCTTCCGCGGCCGATCTGCAGTATTGTCGCTCGCAGGATCGGTTCTCGGAGGCTTCCATGGCGGCCATGTCTGACGTGCTCTTGCGGGTTGGGCGGCTGAACTATGTCTGGACCAATACGGAAAGCCTGCTGATCTATGTGATCGCTCATCTGCTGAAGGTGGATAAAGAAGCGGCGATCGTGGTGTTCCTGACGCTGAACACGACACGGGCCCGCATCGACCTCGTCGAGCGTCTCGCCAAGCTGCATTCGACCCCTGCTTCCGACCGCAAGACCATCCTTCACATGATGATGCGGCTGAAGAAGGAATCGAAGATGCGCAACAAGTACAATCACTGCATCTATTCCTTCGACGACAAGGGCCAGATTTCCTCCACGCAGCTGATGCGGCTTGTCGAGGACGACAAGGAAATCCGCTACGGCAAGGTCGAACAGCTCGACCAGCAGGAGCTCGATGCCCTGGAGCGCTCGATCGCCGAGATCGTGGCGATCAGCAATTCGCTCTGGACATTCATCCATTCCAGCGCGCATGCCTCGGCCCATATCTAGGCCTTTGGCACCGTTGCCCGTGTCATCCGCCAGAAAGCCAAAGCCAGCAGGCTGAATGTAAGGCCGAGCGCAGAGACGCCCGGCCAACCTGCATACGCGTAGATCGTCGTCGATGCGATGGCGCCCAGCGCGCTTCCCGCGGAGTAAAAGACCATGTAGCCGCCGACGAGACGGCTTCTTGCTTCTGGGCGCGCGGCGAAGATCAGCGTCTGGTTGGTGACGTGCACGGCCTGAACCGCGAAATCGAGCGCGACGACACCGAGCAGAAAAATCGGCAACGAAACCGGGAGGCAAAGGATTGCCGCCCAGGAGGTTGCCAGTAGCCCGAGCGAGGCGCCGGTGACCGTTTGCGCCAGGCCGCGATCCGCGAGCCGGCCGGCACCGCTTGCAGCCAGCGCACCCGCGACGCCAGCCAGACCGACGAGGCCGATGGCCGTATGCGACATGAGATAGGGAGGAGCGCTCAACGGCAGGACCATCGCCGTCCAGAGCGTGCTGAAGCTAGCGAAGATCAGGAAGGCCAGCACGGCCCGCGCCCGTAGCAGGGGATTGTGCAGGAAAAGCCGCGGGATGGATTGCAGAATGGCGAAATAGCCGTCCTTCGATCCCGGCGGCATTTCGCGCGGCAAGGCCCGAACCAGAAGCAGGCCCATGATCAGCATCAGGGCCGCCGATGCCAGATAGACCGTCCGCCATCCTCCGAGATCGGCAAGCAGTCCCGCCCAGAGGCGCGCGGCAAGGATGCCGATGACAACGCCGCTCGTCACCAATCCGACCGCCCGGCCCCGCTCTTCCGGTCCCGTCAGCGACGCGGTCAGTGCGACCACGACCTGGACGACGACGGACAGCAGCCCGAGAGCGATCATAGTCGCGAACAGCATTCCCGCCGACAGCGCCAAGCCGACGGCTGCGGCCGCCGCAGCAAGGAGCATCATCTGGGCGATCACCAACCGGCGGCGATCAGCAATGTCGGCGAGGGGCACGATCAGCAGCAGACCCACCGCATAACCGATCTGCGTCAGCGTGACGATGATGCCGATATCGGCGATGTCGAGGCCGAAGTCCTGCGCCATCGAGCCGAGCAAGGGCTGGGCGTAATAGACATTGGCGACGCTTGCGCCGCAGGTTGCGGCGAACAAAAGCAGCGTCCAGGGGCCGAGGTTCGACTTGACCCCGGAGGACGGGCGAGCGTGTTTCATGAAATCCATAGACGTGGTCCCGATTGAATTCAGTTCAATTATGAGACCACTTGTGGCGCGTCCATTCTAGTTCTATTTTAGAACCGGAAACGGAGATCGAATTCATGAAGCGCAAGAGTTTTCGCGAGGCTGAATGTCCGGTTGCGCGCAGCCTCGATGCGATCGGCGATTGGTGGTCGCTGCTGATCATCCGCGACGCCTTCGATGGCATTACCCGCTTCAGCGCCTTCCAGCAGAATCTCGGCATTGCCAAGGGCATGCTGGCAACGCGGCTTCGCGATCTGGTGGAAGCCGGTGTTCTCGAACTCGTGCCCGCCTCCGATGGCAGCGCCTATCAGGAATATGTAATGAGTGCGGCAGGGCGGGATCTCTTCCACGTCATCGTTTCTTTGCGTCAATGGGGCGAGGCCCATCGCTACGGGCCGGAGGAGCGCCGGTCCGTTCTTGTTGATACCGAGAGCGGCGAGCCGGTCTCCAGGCTGGAGCTTCGCGCCGCCGATGGCCGGGCGATTGCCTGGCGGGATACCGAGGTGATTGTGCCTCGCTGAACAGTCGCGTCCCTAACCCGCAAGGCTAACCCGATTTGATGCCGGTTTTTATCCGAACGGCATATTTGATGCCCGCCGTTTCGCCATAGAATGCAGGTTCCCGAACTGTGTAAGGGGTGTTGGGAGGGGGATAATGCGCATTGACGTGATCGACACGGAGGCCGATTTCGAAGGGCTCCGCGAACAGTGGGAGCGGGTCTATGGAAACGACCCCTACGCCCAGCACTTCCTCTCCTGGATCTGGCTGAAGCCCTATCTCGCCCGGCGAAAGCGCTGGTTCGTGCTGGCGCTTCGCGAAAAGCCGGAAGGCTCCCCTTACGTCGCCTTCTTTCCGTTACGGGTAATGACGCAGCACGACGAGAAGACCGGCCAATTCATCGACGAGATCATCATGGCCGGCAATTTCTCGGCCGACTACACCGGCTTCATCGCTGAGCCTGCCTATGAGCGCAACGCGATCGAAGGTTTCGCCCAATATCTCAAGCAGCAGAACTGGACGCATCTGAAGGTCGAGTTCTTCTACGGACCGCAGGAGCGGCGCGACGCCTTTCTGCGGGCGCTGGAAGGGCCCGACGTGATGTTTCGCGACAGCTCGCCGAAGAATGCCGAGAATATCGACAATTGCATCTGCCCGGTCGTCCATCTGCCTGAGAGCTTCGACGCCTATCTCGACACCAGCATGAGCAGCCAGACGCGGCAGAAGCTGCGCCGCTTCATGCGCAAGGTCGAAGCCGACGAGAACTACCGGATCACCATGGCGACGCCGGAGACGATCGAGCGCGATCTCGACATTCTCTTCAAGTTCTGGCGGATCAAATGGCTGGCCAAGAAGGGCGCGGAGCGGATCGACCGTCTGATCACCGGCACGCGGACCCTGCTGATGGACAGCTTTTCGACCGGCAATCTTGAGGTGCCGGTTCTCTGGTATGGCGACCGGCCGCTTGGCGTGCTCGCAAACATCGTCGACTATCAGAAGAAATCGATCCTCTTCTATATCACCGGCCGTGACGAGAAATGGAAGACACCCTCGCCCGGGCTCATCCTGCACGCTCACTGCATCCGCAAGGCGATCGCCGAGGGCTTCAAGACCTACGATTTCCTGCGCGGCACCGAGCCCTACAAATATATGTTCGGCCCGCAGGAGCGGCAGCTTTCCTGCACCATCTTCCGCAGCCGCACCGGCCGCAATCTCGGCGAAGTCATCAACCGGCGCAGCGTCGAATTCGTCTATGAGCGGGCGCTCGACATGTACCGGCGCGGCGACAAGGCCTATGCCGAGGCCGCCTTCAAGCAACTGCTCGCCACCGTGCCCGGCCATATCGGCGCCGAGTTCGGTCTTGCGAGCCTGACCTTCGACCGCGGCATGCTGCCGGAGGCCGAAGCGGCCTTCGCCGCGCTGATCGGCCGCGTCAAGGATCCCGCCCCCGTCTATCTGAAGCTGGGCGAAACACAGCTGGCTCTCGGCACATACGATGCGGCGGCCAAGACCTTCGGCAAGATCATCCAGATCGCGCCCTATGATGCGCAGGCCTATTACAAGCAGGGCGTGGCACTGGCCGGCGGAGGGCGGAAGGACGAGGCCGCCCGCTCCTTCTCGATGATCGAGCAATTCAACTACGACGACCCGATGCAGCAGGCCTATGCCGAGAAGGCGCGCGATGCGCTCCGCCGGATCGTCACCGAGCAAGTGCCGGAGCCGAAGGGACGGGCGAAGAAAGCCAAGCAGGCGAAGCGGGTTCTGCCGCTTCCGGCGCGGCCGAAATTCGAGCGGGAACCGGCTTTCTCCTGATCCTGGTCCAACGCTGGCCTTTTTGAACGCGGGAGTTTCCTGCGCTGACGAGGCGTGATAATCAGCCGCCCATGACCAAGACCTCTTCTCACTCTCCCATCCACGTCATCGGTGGCGGCCTCGCAGGCTCTGAAGCCGCCTGGCAGATCGCCAATGCCGGCGTCCCCGTGATCCTGCACGAGATGCGCGGCGTTCGCGGCACCGATGCGCACAAGACGGATAGCCTTGCCGAGCTCGTCTGCTCGAACTCCTTCCGCTCTGACGATGCGACCAGCAACGCCGTCGGCGTCATCCATGCGGAGATGCGCATGGCCGGTTCGCTGATCATGGCCTGCGCCGACAAGCATCAGGTGCCGGCTGGCGGCGCGCTCGCCGTCGACCGCGACGGCTTCGCGGAAGCCGTGACAAAGGCGATCGAAGAGCATCCGCTCGTCACGGTCGTGCGCGAGGAAGTCGCCGGTCTGCCGCCGAAGGAATGGGACCAGGCGATCATCGCCACCGGCCCGCTGACAGCGCCTTCGCTAGCCGAGGCGATCCAGGCCGAGACCGGCGCCGATGCGCTCGCCTTTTTCGATGCGATCGCGCCGATCGTCTATCGCGAGAGCATCGACATGGATATCTGCTGGTATCAGTCGCGCTACGACAAGGTCGGCCCCGGCGGTACCGGCAAGGACTATATCAACTGCCCGATGACCGAAGAGCAGTACAATGCCTTCGTCGACGCGCTGATCGCCGGCGACACCGTCGGCTTCAAGGAATGGGAAGGCACGCCCTATTTCGATGGCTGCCTGCCGATCGAGATCATGGCCGAGCGCGGGCGCGAAACGCTGCGCCACGGGCCGATGAAGCCCATGGGCCTGACGAATTCTCACAATCCGACCGTCAAGGCCTATGCCGTCGTGCAGCTGCGCCAGGACAATGCGCTTGGCACGCTCTACAACATGGTCGGTTTCCAGACGAAGCTGAAATATGGCGCGCAGGCCGACATCTTCCGGATGATCCCGGGCTTGCAGAATGCGGAATTTGCCCGCCTCGGCGGCCTGCACCGCAACACCTATATCAACTCGCCCACGCTGCTCGATCATTCGCTGACGCTGAAGTCGCGCCCCGGCCTGCGTTTCGCCGGCCAGATCACCGGCTGCGAGGGCTATGTGGAGAGCGCCAGCGTCGGTCTTCTGGCGGGACGCTTCGCCGCTGCGGAGCGCAAGGGTGAGCAGGTATCGCTGCCGCCTGTCACGACGGCGCTCGGCTCGCTGCTCGGCCATATCACCGGCGGCCATCTGGTCACCGACGAAGAACCGGGCAAGCGCTCGTTCCAGCCGATGAACATCAATTTCGGCCTGTTCCCGGAACTACAGCCGGGTTCGATCGTCAAGCCCGAGGGCGTCAAGCGCTTCCGCGGCAAGGACAAGACGATCATGAAGCGTCAGCTGATCGCCAAGCGGGCGCTAGCCGATTGCGCCGCGTGGCTCGGCCAGACTGTGCCGCTGGCCGAAAGCGCCTGAGACTTATTGATTGCTGGCTGCCGGCTTTTCTGCCGGCGGCAGCACCAGATCGGCATCGGCGACATAATTGCCGAGAAGCCAAAGAGAGACCTCGGACGCCTCCTTGGCGGAGACGAATTCGAAGGCGCCGTTCTGATGCGGATGATCGAGGAAGTCGATCACCAGTCCCTTGCCCGTATCCGTACTTGCGACGCGGACCCTGCCCGGCTGAAGCACGTGGCAGGAAAAATGGCGGTGCATGCTGCGCATGAAGCCGGCCTTGTTGTCGTGCAGGCGCACGAAAACCACCTGACCGTCGGCCGTTGCCTGCAATTGGCGAATTGCCTCATGCGGGAAGGCGCGATTGAACTCGAGGATCGCCAGACCCATGTCGCGCAGCCCCTCTTCCTCGCGGTTCTGCGATGCCATTCGCGTCGCCACGAAGGCGAGCAGGAACAGGGCTGCGAAAATGACGATCCAGACGATAATGCTCAACGCCGTTCTCCCAAAGGACTTGCGGTTGCCGCCTTATAATGCCTGAGCCTTGCGCGAGTTTGAACTCGGCTCAGATTTTCTTGCGCATCATCGCCATGGTCATGGCGAATTGGCGGCGCCATTGAGCGGATTGCAGCGGCTGATCGAAGAGGCCTGCCCCTGCCCTTTGCGCTTTCTTCAGCACCGGCTCGGCAATCGCTACGGGCAGGAAGGCCGGGAAGACACCTGCCGGAAGCGTCGCGCCGCGAGCCTTTGCCAGATGGTCGCGGCCAAGACCGGCGAAAGCCTCGATGGCTGCAGAAATCCGCGCCTTATCCTCACCTGCCAGGAAGCTGTCGCGGTCGAGACCGGTGGCGCCCAGGATTTCGAGCGGGATATAGACCTGCCCGCGGTGCCGGTGCAGCGGCATCAGGAGCAGCATGCCGGCGATCGCCTGCGCGACGCCTGCGTGGCCTGCGGCATCGGCGGACCTTGCAGCATCCTCAGGCGACAGGATCAGACTGGCAAGCTGGACCAGCGCCGAGGCGGTTTCTCCCGCATAGCCTTCCAGCGCGCCGCGGCTCTCCATCGCATCGTCGTAGAGATCGAAAATGCGCGCCTCGATCATGTTAACCAGTGTCTGGCGTGGCAGGCGGTGCGTCTCGATGGCGGTCAGCAGCTCGGCGGCAACGGGATTGGCTTCGGTCGAGCCATGGGCGCTGCCTTCCAGCAGGTCGCGCCAATATTGCATGCGCACCTCGCCGGGCAGCGGCTCGTGGACGAGATCGCGCACCTTGGCAAGCTCGGCATTGAAGGCGTAGAGCGCAACGAGCGCGGCGCGCTTGTCATCAGGCGACAGCAGGCTCGCGAGATAGCGGTCGCGATCATTGTCGCGCAGCATCGCCAGGCAGATCTCCTGGTTTCCAGGCTTCGTCTCGGACATGGTCAGACCGCGATCAATGCTGCTGCGACTGCGCGGGATTCGGCCAGCATGATGTTGTAGGTGCGAACCGCTGCACCCGTGCTCATCGGATCGGACGAGATGCCGCGTGCCTTCAGCGCAGCCTTCAGTTCCGGCGGCAGGCGGCGAAGCTCGGTACCGGTGCCGACCAGCAGCACCTCGATATCGCCGGCTTCATCGAGGACCTTCGTGAAATTCTCGACCGACATCGGCTTTGTCATGTCCATATCCCAGCCGTGAATCCCTGAAGGCAGGCACAGGATGGAGCCGCGATGCGACATGTCGGCAAAGCGGAAGCCGCCATTGCCATAGGTGTCGATGGGCGCGCGGCCCGGGAAATGGGCCTCGCGGATTTCGATGCCTTTTGCCATGATTCTTAGACTGTGGCCTTTCCGGGTGTGCCGCCGGCCGTCTCGTTCTCGTCCTCGTCGTCGTAGGATTTCGGGCGAAGCCTGAAGAGAATCAGGACCGGCGCAGCAATATAGATGGAGGAGAAGGTGCCGACGGCAACGCCAAAGAGCATCACCAGCGCGAAGGGCCGGATCACCTCGCCACCGAACAGCGTCAGTGCCAGGAGCGCGAGCAGCGTCGTTGCGGCGGTCAGGATGGTGCGCGACAGCGTCTGGTTGATCGACGCATCGATCAGGATCGGCAGCGGCATGCGCGTATAGCGCTTCAAGTTTTCGCGCATGCGGTCATAGACGACGACGGTGTCGTTCAGCGAATAGCCGACGATGACGAGCAGCGCCGCGATACTGGTCAGGTTGAATTCGATGCCCGTCACCACGAAGAATCCGAGCGTCAGGATGACGTCGTGCAGCGTGGCGATGATCGCGCCGATCGCAAACTGCCACTCAAAGCGGATCCAGATGTAAATCAGGATCGCCAGCAGCGACGCGAGAACGCCGAGCGTCGCGGTGCGGGCGAGTTCGCCTGACACAGCCGGGCCGACCACTTCCAGCCGGCGGAAATCATAATCGTCCTGCAATTCGCTGCGCACCAGCGAAATCGCCGACTGTTCGGCATTGTCGCCGCCGCCCTGCGACTGAAGACGGATCATCGCGCTTGCGGGATCGCGCAGCCGCTTGACCTCGACATCGCCGAGATTGAGCTCGCTGAGCCGCGAACGGATATCGTCCGCATCGGCAGCACCGTCCTTCGAGCGGGCCTCGATCAGCGAGCCGCCGGTGAAATCGACGCCGAGATGCATGCCAACAGTCGCGACGCCGAGCATGCAGACGAGTGAGAGCGCTGCGAGCGCGGTGAAGGTGTAGCGGCGGATGCCGATGAAACGGACCGCAGTACCGTCGAAGACATCGGTATGGACGCTCTTCGGCAGGTGTCTCAAGCGGCGGCGGCGCACCCATGCCTCGACCAGCGGGCGGGTGAAGAGAAAGGCGGTAAAAGCCGTGGTGATGATCCCGGCAGCCAGCGTCACGGCAAAGCCGCGGATCGTATCGCTGCCGAGATAGAATAGGATGGCGGCCGCCACCAGCATGGTGATGCTGGCATCGACCACGGTCGTGAAGGCACGCGAATAGCCGGCGGAGATCGCCTGATCCAGATGCAGGCCGGCCTTCAGCTCCTCACGGATGCGCTCGTAGATCAGCACGCAGGCATCGACGGCGATGCCTATCATCAGCACCATGCCGGCAAGGCCGGGCAGCGTCAGCGGCGCCCCGAAAACGGTCAGCACGGCGACGATCATCAGCAGGTTGACCAGCAGCGCAGCGCTGGCGATGACGCCGAGCATGCCATAGAGGCCGATCATCAGCCCGGCCACCAGAACGGCACCGATGACGCCGGCAATCAGGCCGGAACGGATCGCATCGCCGCTGAGACCCGGATCGATCGTCCGCTCCTCGACAATGGTGAGTGCCGCCGGCAATGGGCCGGAGCGCAGCATGGCGGCGAGATCTTCGCTTTCGTCTGGCGAATAATTCAGCGGGATGCGGCTGCTGTCGCCGACCGGCAGCTTGCTCAGTTCAGGCGCGGTCAGCACCTGATCGTCGAGCACGATCGCCAGCGTGCGTCCGGCATTCTTCTCGACGAGATCGGTGAATCGGCGCGAGCCGTCGAGATTGAAATTGAAGGCCAGGAAGGACGTATCCGGCGTCGAGCCCGGCTCGATGGCGAAATCGCCGAGATCGGAGGCATGCAGCACCTCAGCGCGCTCGACGAGATAGGCGATCGGCGGATCATCCTGCGAATAGACGATCTCGGAGCCTGGCGGCACGGTGCCCGCCATCGCATCCTGCGCGCTGACGCTGGCGTCGACCAGGCGGAAGGTGAGCCTGCCCGGCTGGCTCAGCAAATCCTTGAAGCGCTGCGGGTCGCCAAGGCCCGGGATCTGGACCACCAGCCTGTCTCGACCCGCGGGCGTGATGATCGGATCGATGCCGCCGGCTTCGACGGCGCGGTGTACAACGATCGCCACCGAGCGCTCCAGCGCCGAAGCGAGCCCGCGATCGATCGCCTTGTCGCTGATCTGCAGGTTGATCTGTCCGTCGTCAGCCTTGGTGATCGCGATATCGGCATCGGGAACGCCGCCGGCCGGCACGGCAAGTGGTGCGAGCAGCGAAAGCGCGCGATCGATCTGGGCGACGTCGGTAATCCGCACCTGGACCGTCTGGGCGTTTCCGGCAAGCCCGGTATAGCGGATATTGGCATCGCGCAGCCGCGTGCGGACACTGGCAACGGTGCTCTCAAGCCGGCTCTGGACGATATCGGCGCGGTCGATCTTGACGACGAGATAGGCGCCGCCCCTGAGATCGAGGCCCGGCGTGAGTGCCTTGTGCGGCAGCCATTGCGGCAGGGAAGCAAGCGTGGCGGGGGAAAAAAGATTTGGCGCGGCGGCCAATGCCGCCGCGACGATCGCAAACCAGATCAGAAGTGTTTTCCAAAGGGAAAATTGACGCATTCTGCCTTTCCGATCCGGCTGCCGAAAGCAGTGTTATGCAGCGTCGGCCTTGACCGGCTCGCCCTTGACGCGAACATCGGCAATACCGCTGCGGACGACGCGAACGCGAACGCCATCAGCAATTTCCACTTCCACTTCCTTGTCGTCAACGACCTTCGTGACCTTGCCGACGAGACCACCGGCGGTAACGACCTGGTCGCCGCGGCGGATGGCGGAAAGCGTGTCGGCGCGCTTCTTGGCCTGGGCGCGCTGCGGACGGATCAGCAGGAAATACCAGACGACCATCAGCGGCACGAACAGGATGATCATTTCGAAGCCGGAGCCGAATGGCGACGCGGCAGTATCCGTTGCGGCCTGGGCAAATGCCGGGGTGATGAACATTGATAAACTCCTCAGCTGCGGGCGGCGAAATTCCGCCTCTCTTTTCAGTGGCCGGACTATAGTTGCGGTAAGAACGAATGCAACAAAAACAGCCGTGAAGCGTACCGAATCCGCTGCCTGATAACCTTTCGGCTGTGGAAAGGCCATGCTACCCCGCCACGAAAGACGACAGGCGGTCTCCGGCCGCGCGAAATTCAGGAGGACATGGCATGACTGACGAGATCAACAGCGTCATTCTGCAGGAGCTCAAACGGCTGACGGCGGCCGTCGAACGGCTGGCCGGTCCGCCACCGGCGGTCAATGACTGGACGGCGGCGGACTGTTTCGTCTGGTCCCCTGCCCGCCAGCATCTGCAGCCGGTGGCGCGGCCGAACCGCGTGGCGCTGAAGCTGATCCGCGGCGTCGATCACGTCCGCGATATCCTGCACGAAAACACCGTACGCTTCGCCGACGGCTTTCCCGCCAACAACGTGCTGCTCTGGGGCGCGCGCGGTATGGGAAAGTCGTCGCTGGTCAAGGCTGTACATGAAGATGTCCGCCGTGAAAGCGGCGTGTCGCTGAAGCTCGTCGAGGTTCACCGCGAGGATATCGCCAGCCTGCCCGCGCTGCTCGACCTGATGAAGGATGTGCCGCACCGGATCATCGTGTTCTGCGACGACCTCTCCTTCGACCATGACGATACCGCCTACAAGTCGCTGAAGGCGGCGCTCGATGGCGGCGTCGAGGGGCGTCCGGACAACGTGCTGTTCTACGCGACGTCGAACCGGCGCCACCTGCTGCCGCGCCACATGATGGAAAACGAGCAGTCGACGGCAATCAATCCGTCGGAAGCCGTCGAGGAGAAAGTGTCGCTTTCGGATCGCTTCGGCCTCTGGCTCGGTTTCCACAAGTGCAGCCAGGACGATTACCTGACGATGATCGACGGTTATGCCGATCATTTCAAGCTACCGCTCGCCCGTGAAAAACTACATGCCGAAGCGCTGGAATGGGCGACGACCCGCGGCGCCCGCTCGGGCCGCGTTGCCTGGCAATATATCCAGGACCTCGCCGGGCGCATGCGCATCGCGCTCGCCCGCGACTGAGGCAAGACAAATCCCCGAAACGCAAAAAGCCCGGCTCGAAGCCGGGCTTTCGCATTTCCCCGTACGCGCTAACTATTCGAGGAACGTGATCGGATTGACCGGCGAAGCATCCTTGCGGACTTCGAAGTGGACCTGCGGCTGCTTGACGTTGCCGCTCATGCCGGAGACGGCGACGGTCTGGCCGCGCTGGATCTTCTGGCCGCGGGTGACGCTCAGCGTATCGGCATTGCCGTAGACGGTGACGGTGCCGTCGTCGTGGCGGACGAGAACCGTATTGCCGAGTTCCTTCAGACCGTTGCCGGCATAGATGACGACGCCGTTTTCGGCAGCCTTGATCGGCGTGCCCTGCGGAACCGAGATGTCGATGCCGTCGTTGCGGCTGCCGTTGACGTTGGCGCCGTAGGCGGCAATGACGGCACCGCGAACCGGCCAGCGGTACTTGTCGATGCCGGTCGATTCAGGTGCGGCCGAAGCAACATCGGACTTCTTCTCGACTTCGTCGACGGTCTGCGTCGCAGCCGGCGCCTTGTAGGCGGCAGGCTGGTTCGACGCCGTTTCGGTCGCGGCCGGAGCAGCAGCCTTCGGCGCTGCAGTTTTGGCCGGGATCGAAGCCGTCTTCATCTGGTCGGTTCCGGCAGAGCCGCCCGGAATGGCCAGCGTCTGGCCGATGCGGATGGAGCTTGCCTGCAGGTTGTTTGCAGACTTGATGGCATCGACGCTGGCGCCGGTCGCCTTGGCGATCTTGGCAAGCGAGTCACCCTGCTTGACGGTGTAGCTTCCGCTGCCGGCGGGAGCCTTGCCGCCGGCTGCTGCGACCTTGCCCGTGGCGCCGTCGGCGGTGACCTGCGACTTGTCGCGGGCTGTATTGGCGCCCGGCAGAACGGCAACATTCTGTTCCGGCGCCTTGTAGGGCTCGGGAGCCTTGCCCTGTTTGGAGAGGTCGGCAGTCTGCGCCGAAGACTTGGCGGCGTTGCTGCCACCGTTAAAGGTCGGGATCAGGATCGTCTGGCCGGGCTGGATGGCCGAGGCAGACTTCATGTTGTTGACGCGGAGAATTTCCTTCTCCGGAACACCGTAGCGGCGGGCGAGAACGGCAAGGCTTTCGCCCGGACGGACGGTAACCGACGGAGCGTTGGCTCCGGTCCAGCCGCTCGCCTTCGGGGTCGAACCCGTCGTCAGGTTATCCGGAGCGGCGAGCTTCGGCGCGGCCTGCATCTTGCGCGGAGCGGCCGAAGACGTTGCCGGGAACGGCTGAGCGAGCGCTTCCTGCCGCTCGCGGGACGCGGACGGTGCTGCAGCGCCCGGGGCGGACAGTTCGGTACGCTGGACAGCGACCGGTGCCGATGCCATGCGGGCATTGGAGCGAACCGCGCCCGTCGAAGCCGGATAGGGCTGATTGTAGGATTGGTTGCCGTAGGACTGATTGTTGCCGCCGTAGGAGGGCTGCATCGCGCCGCCACCCTGCATGTCCGCCTGCGGAACAGGATCGCCCTGCAGGCCGCTCATATTGCGGCGCGGGACCGAACCCGTCGTCATCTGATCCTGACCGGAACTGAAGAGACCGCCGCTGAAGCGCGACACATCGGAACTGCAGCCTGTCGCCGCACTCGCCAGCAAGGCGACGGCCAGAAGATTGAAGGCCGACTTTCCGAACTTTGGCGAAACACTAAAACCCATGACACGACCCACTCGCAACGCAACCATTTGTGGGTGTATTAAAGCGCGTTAGTATTACCACGCGGTTAAAGCGCTGGAATCGGAGCGTTTTTTTAGAGGAATTGATAACCATAGTTTTGCAGGCAAAAATCGCAGCCCGCAGGGAACGGCACAAGGCGCTCGATATCAGAGCTGGGAAGCGAGCCGCGGAACGATCGCCAGATAGGGAACGCTGAAAAGCTCTTCGCGCTCGAAGCGGCTGCCGGTCTTCGTCAGACGCACCATCCGGCACTCGTCATCCGAGACCATCAGCGGTGCGATCATCGAGCCGCCGGACACCAGCTGGTCGGTGTAGAATCGCGGCATCGAGGCGAAAGCGGCCGTGACCAGGATGCGGTCGAAGGTGCCCTCGCCCTGTAGGCCGTTGCTGCCATCGGCCTGGCGCACGATGATGTTGCGCAGGCTGAGCTGGTCCATGCGCTTCTGCGCATTGACGACAAGTGTCTTGTAGCGGTCGATGGTGAGAACGCGTTCAGCCATGCGGCCCATGACGGCGGCCATGAAGCCGCTGCCTGTGCCAACTTCGAGCACCCGTTGTCCCGGCTTGACCTTCAGATGATGCAGAATTCGGACGGCGGTATCGACGCCCTCAAGGAACGAACCGCATTCGATCGGGATGGTCCGCGTCGAATAGGCATCTTCCGCAAATTGCGGCGGCACGAAGAGCGAGCGCGGCGTCTGCTCAACCGCGGTCAGCAGATCAATGTCGGAAATGCCTTCGGCGCGCAGCCGCAATACCAGGGCCGCAAAACCTTCCTTCTCGACCAGCCGTGACGACAATGCCTGATTACTCCGTACCTGAAAGCGCCCGCTCGACGCGGTCCTTCACGGAATAATCGGTCAAATCCAGTTTCAAAGGTGTTACCGAAATCTTATTATGCTTCAAGGCGTGGATGTCGGTGCCCGCGGCAAATGCGCCGGCTCGCTCGCCGAACTTCAGCCAGTAATAGGGAAAACCACGGCCATCCGAGCGCGCATCGACCTGCAGGTTGAAGGCAAGCTTGCCCTGTGCGGTGACCTCGACGCCATCGACTTCATCCGGGCGGCAGTTCGGGAAATTGAGGTTCAGGAAGGTACCTTCGGGAAGATCGACCTTCATCAGCTTTTCGAGAAGCGCCGGTGCATGCGCCTCACAGACTTCCCAGGGCACGATACGGGCGCCGTCGGTATAGACATAGGCCTGGCTGAGAGCAAAGGAGCGCACGCCCTGCATCGTGCCTTCGATAGCGCCGGCAATGGTGCCGGAATAGGTCACATCGTCGGCGACGTTCGAGCCGGAATTGACGCCGGACAGAATGAGGTCAGGCTTGATGTCCATCACCTCCTTAACGCCCATGATGACGCAATCTGTCGGGGTACCGCGCAAGGCGAAATGCTTGTCGGAAACCTTGCGCAGCCGCAGCGGCTCGGAGAGGCTCAGCGAATGCGCCAGGCCGCTCTGGTCCGTTTCAGGGGCGACGATCCAGACGTCGTCGGAAAGAGTGCGCGCAATCCGCTCGAGCGCTGCGAGGCCTTCGGCATGAATGCCATCGTCATTGGTGAGCAGAATGCGCATCTCTTCAAGCCGCCCGTTCGATCTTCTTCAAGCCGCCCATATAGGGCAGCAGCACGTCCGGAATAGTCACCGAGCCGTCTTCGTTCAGGTAATTCTCGAGAACCGCGATCAGGCAGCGGCCGACGGCGGTGCCCGAGCCATTCAGCGTATGAACGAACTTCGTACCCTTCTCGCCCTTGGCACGGTAGCGTGCGTCCATGCGGCGGCCCTGGAAATCGCCGCAGACCGAGCAGGACGAGATTTCGCGGAAAGTGTTCTGGCCCGGAAGCCAGACTTCCAGATCGTAGGTCTTGCGGGCACCGAAGCCCATATCGCCGGTGCAGAGCGTCATGGTGCGGAAATGCAGGCCGAGGCGCTTCAGCACCTCTTCCGCACAGGCCGTCATCCGCTCGTGCTCGGCGACAGCGCTTTCGGCGTCGGTGATCGAGACGAGCTCGCACTTCCAGAATTGGTGCTGGCGCAGCATGCCGCGGGTATCGCGGCCGGCGGAACCGGCTTCCGAGCGGAAGGACGGCGTCAGCGCGGTGAAGCGCAGCGGCAGCTTTTCCTGCTCGAGGATTTCGGCCGAAACCAGATTGGTCAGCGTCACTTCGGCGGTCGGGATCAGCCATCGGCCATCGGTGGTCTTGAAGAGATCGTCGGCGAACTTGGGCAGCTGGCCGGTGCCGAACATTGCCTCGTCGCGCACCATCAGCGGCGACGAGACTTCGGTATAGCCGTGCTCGCCGGTGTGCAGGTCGATCATGAACTGGCCGAGCGCACGTTCGAGACGTGCCAGCGGACCGGTCAGCACGGTGAAGCGCGAGCCAGACAGCTTGGTGGCACGTTCGAAATCCATATAGCCGAGGGCTTCGCCGATTTCGAAATGCTCTTTCGGCGCATGGTTCCAGCGCGGCTTCTCGCCGATCGTGCGGGTGACCACATTGCCGCTCTCGTCGGCGCCGACAGGAACGTCGTCGAACGGAACGTTCGGCACGCGCGACAGCGCATCGTTGAGTTCGGCGCTAAGCTGGCGCTCTTCCTCTTCGGCGGCGGGCAGCGTCACCTTGATGTCGGCGACTTCGGCCTTCAGCCTTTCGGCGAGCTCGCTGTTCTTCTGCGCCATCGCCGCGCCGATCTCCTTAGAGGCGGCGTTGCGGCGTGACAGCAGGTCCTGCGCCTTCTGCACGGCGGAGCGGCGCTTTTCATCGAGGGCGACGAGGGACTGGGCCAGGGCCTCCGCACCACGCTTTGCAAGCGCGGCGTCGAGCGCCTCGGGGTTCTCACGGATCCATTTGATATCAAGCATTGTCGTTCCGGGTCGTTACAAACAGGAACCGGCCGAAGCCTGACCTGGCTGCGGCCGGAAGATGCGGAAGCGTATGGGAAGGGATTGCGAAGCCGCTCAGACGCTGTCCGTGTTGGCAACATCCGCGGATCGTTCCGCCTCTTCGACCGACTGCCGCGCACGCTGGCGCTCGACGAGTCGAGCGGCGTGGATGGCAATCTCGTAGAGAAGGATCGTCGGTAGCGCAAGACCGATCTGGGACATCGGATCGGGCGGCGTCAGAACCGCAGCCACGATGAAGGCCATGACGATCGCGAACTTGCGCTTCTCGGCGAGCCACTGCGAGGTGAGCAGGCCGACGCGGGCAAGCAGCGTGGTGATGACGGGAAGCTGGAAGACGAGGCCGAAAGACAGGACCAGCGTCATGATCAGGCTCAGATATTCCGAGACCTTTGGCAAGAGCGAGATGGCGACATCGCCATGGCCCGGCGTCTGCTGCATGGCCAGGAAGAACCACATGACCATCGGCGTGAAGAAGAAATAGACGAGAGCGGCGCCGAGCAGGAACAGGATCGGCGAAGCGATCAGGAACGGCAGGAAGGCGGCACGCTCGTTCTTGTAGAGGCCGGGCGCCACGAACTTGTAGATCTGCGCGGCGATGATTGGGAAAGCGATCACCACGCCACCGAACATCGCGACCTTGACCTGGGTGAAGAAGAATTCCTGCGGCGCCGTATAGATCAGCTGCGCCTTGTCGACATCCAGGCCGGCCCACATGACGGCAAGCTTGTAGGGGTAGACGAGGTAGTTGAACAGCTGCTTGGCGAAGAAGAAGCAGACGATGAAGGCGATGAAGAACGCACCGATCGACCACATCAGCCGCCTGCGCAGCTCCATGAGGTGTTCGATCAACGGCTGCGGCTTGTCTTCGATATCACCGCTCATGCCTCATCCTTTTTCTTTGCTGCTGCCTTCTTCGGGGCAGCTGCGACTTTCTTTGCGGGTGCCGCGGCCTTCGCTGCCACCGTCTTCGCCGGTGCCTTGGCCGGAACAGCCTTGGCTGCCGGAGCGGCGGTGACTGCGGCCTTCGCTGCGGGCGCACGCTTTGCCTTGGCCACGGGAGCGGCAGCCACAGGCTCGGCCTTTGCCGCAGCGGCAGCGCGCGGCTTGCGCACGGCCTTCGGCTTTTCGGCAATAACAGGCGCGGCAACCGGTTCGGCTGCTGGCGCCGGCGTCACGACCGGAGGCGTTTCCGGCAGGCTCATCGAGGGAGCCGGCACGCTGACCGGCGGCACCTCGGTCTTGTTGTCGACCTTCGTTGCATTCTGAAGGTCGGCCTTGATGTCGTTGCCCATCTGGCGCAGCGGGTTCATCGCGTCGCGCAGGGTGTTGGCGGGATTGAGGCGCTGGGCGTCGGCAAGCGTCTGGCGCACGTCATCGAGATCGGCCTCGCGCAGCGCCTCGTCGAATTGCGCACGGAATTCACCGGCAACCTTCTTGGCGCGCTGCGTCATCTTGCCGAACGCACGCAACATCGGCGGCAGATCCTTCGGACCCACCACCACAATCAACACGACCGCGATGACAAGCAGCTCGGTCCAGCCAATATCGAACATTCAAGGCTCCTGGAGGGGAAGCGGGGCAAGCCACCCGTCCCCGGACTGATTACTTGGTTTCGTCGGCCTTGTGATCGACGGTCTTGGACGCCGTTTCCGGTGCGTCTTCGTCGTTCATGCCCTTCTTGAAGCTCTTGATGCCCTTGGCAACGTCGCCCATCAGCTCCGGAATTTTTCCGCGGCCGAACAACAACAGCACGATGACCAGGACGATCAGCCAGTGCCACATGCTAAAAGAACCCATTACGCATACTCCCTGTTGCGATGTCTCTTCGATGTAAGAGTTTCCGACATCGTTTCCAACATCAAAATTCCCCTTATATTGACGCTTAATGTCACGGCTTGCGCCTTTGTGACAAGCCACTGCGCCATCGAATTATGGTGATGAGTATTGTTTTCGCCCTCAGTGGCAAAACAAAGACAAGCCGGTGCTAATCTTCCGACGCGCCGCCGGGGGCAAGAAGCCCCAACTCCTCGAGATCCATCTGGGTGATCGGATCCTCGTCCTCGGTCAGCTCGTCGTTCATCGACGGCGACGGGATGTTGAAATTGGCCGGGATGCGGCCGGAAAGCAGCCCTGCCCCCTTGAGCTCCTCGATACCGGGCAGATCGCGCAGTTCCTCGAGGCCGAAATGGTCGAGAAAATCACGGGTCGTGCCCAATGTGACGGGCCGGCCGGGCGTGCGGCGGCGGCCGCGGAAACGCACCCATCCAGCCTCCATCAGCACGTCGAGCGTGCCGCGCGAGGTCTGCACGCCTCTGATGTCTTCGATCTCGGCACGCGTCACCGGCTGGTGATAGGCGATGATCGCCAGCACCTCGAGAGCAGCGCGCGAAAGCTTCTTTGCCTCGTTCTCATCACGGCGGATCACAAATGAGAGATCGGCGGCCGTGCGGAAGGCCCAGGCGTCGTCCACCTGCACCAGATTGACGCCACGCGGGGCATATTGCTCCTTCAGCCGCAGCATGATGGCGCGGACGTTGAAGTGCTTGGCGATGCGGTCTGCAATGAAGGCTTCGGAGACCGGCTGCGCCGAGGCAAAGACCAGGGCCTCGGCGATGCGCTCGGCCTCAAGCTCGGCCTGGAAGTCCTCGCTCCCGGCGCCCTCGCCTTGGTCTGCGCCGATATCGTCCTCGGGATCGATCACAGCGGCGTCTCCTGCTCGATGACCTGAAGCGTGGCGTGCTTGGGACCACGGCGCATGTAGAGAGGCTCGAAGGCGCCGTCCTGGCGGATTTCGAGCTTGCCCTCGCGCACCAGTTCCAGCGAAGCGGCAAAGGCGCTGGCGATCGCCGTGACGCGGTCTTCCGGCGAGGTCATGTAACGCAGCAGATAGTGCTCCAGCGCCGTCCAGTCGGAGATATCGCCGATCATGCGGGTCAGCAGCTCGCGCGCCTCGGTGAGCGACCAGACGGTGCGCCGGGCGATCGTCACCTGGGTGATGGCCTGGCGCTGGCGGAGCGTGGCGTAGGCGGTCAGCAGATCGTAGAGGCTGGCTTCGTAGGCGGACTGGTGGCGGTCGGGGATATGTTCCGGCGCACCGCGGCCAAACATATCGCGGCCCAGGCGGTTGCGGTTGATAAGACCGCTGGCCGCCTCGCGCATCGCTTCCAGACGCTTCAGGCGGAAGGCTAGCGTCGCCGCCATCTCCTCGCCCGAGGGACCATCGTCCTTGACCTGTTGCGGGATCAGCAGCCGCGATTTCAGATAGGCAAGCCAGGCCGCCATGACGAGGTAGTCGGCCGCAAGCTCGATGCGGATACGGCGGGCGCTTTCGACGAATTGCAGATACTGCTCGGCGAGCGCCAGAACCGAAATGCGCGACAGATCCACTTTCTGATTGCGGGCGAGATAGAGCAACAGGTCAAGCGGGCCTTCGAAGCCGGCGACATCGATGACGAGCGCCGGTTCATGCGAACCGCGCTCGGCGCCGTTATCCTGCCAAAGCTTGTCCATCGGCGTTGCCTGATGCGACCGCTCCGGGGGCTTGACTATGTTCAACTCTGCCTCTCTTCCGTTTCTCAGACGGCTGCAAACATGGCGTCGAATTCGCTGCGAACCGCGGCCTCGTCCGACTGGTCCGCCTTCGGCATACCGGCCAGAACCGCATTGGCGCGCTCCAGGGAGGCGCCCGTCAGCGCCGGTACATTGGCGACGACCTGAAGCATCTCATCCATGTGACCATTGCAATGCAGCACGATATCGCATCCGCCTGCAATGATATTTGCAGAGCGCTCGCCGATCGTGCCGGCCAGGGCGTTCATCGATGTATCATCCGAAAGCAACAGGCCGTTGAAGCCGATATGCTGGCGGATGACGCCGTCGATCACCTTGCGCGACGTGGTGGCCGGATTGCTGTCGTCGATCGCGGTGAAGACGACATGGCAGGTCATGGCGGCCAGTTCGTCCTTCATGGCGATGAAGGGCGGGAAGTCGTGCGCCTCCAGCTCGGCGCGTGAAACGGTGATGACGGGCAGCTCGTCGTGGGAATCGGCAAAGCCGCGGCCGTGACCCGGCATGTGCTTCATCACCGGCAGGACGCCGCCGGCCTTCAGGCCGTCGCTTGCGGCGCGGCCCATTTCCGTCACGGTCTGGGGATCGCCGCCATAGGCGCGATTGCCGATGACGTTGCTGCTGCCTTCGACCGGCACGTCGAGAACCGGAAGGCAATCGACATTGATGCCGAATTTCAGGAGGTCGAAAGCATGCAGGCGCGACATCAGCCAGGCAGCGCGAAGCCCCTGCTCCCGGTTCTGGCGGTAGATGTCGCCGAGTGCCTGGCCGGAGGGATAATGCTGCAGGATCGGCGGGCGGATGCGCTGGACGCGTCCGCCTTCCTGATCGATCAGGACGGGCGCATGCCAGCCGACGCTTTCGCGCATTTCGGCGACGAGATCTGTGATCTGCTGCGGCTCGGAAATGTTGCGTCCGAAAAGAATGAAGCCCCAGGGGCGCTCCGCCTTGTAGAAGGCCTTTTCTTCCGGGGTCAAGGACAGGCCGCTACAGCCCAGGATCATCGCTTTTGATTCGGTCATACCCGAATCATAGAGGTGCGCGCCCGAATTGCGATAGGCCGGTCAAGCGGCATTCACAGGAAAGGCAGCGTATAAACGAAAACGGCGGGCCTGAGCCCGCCGTTTCGATGGATTGTGAAGCCGATTACTTCGAGATCAGGCAGCTACCGCCAGCGGCGCGATACTTCTCGCAGATCGCCGCGGCTTCATCCTTCGAGGATGCCGGGATGCGGACGCGATAGAAAGTGCCCTTACCGGCGATGTCGGCCTTGCGGATTTCATAGCTGCGGCCGGCAAGAACGCCAGCAAACTTCTTGGAGAGGCTTGCATAGGACTTATTGGCTTCAGCTTCCGACGGCAGCGAGGCGATCTGGACGCCATAGGCACCGGATGGAGCGGCGGCCTGCGGCTTGGTCGCAGCCGGGGCGACGGAGGCAACCTCGGTCGGCTGCGGCTGTTCGGGTGCAGCGGCTGCGGCGGCAGGCTTTGCGGCCGGGCGTGCCGCCGGGACCGGAGCAGTGTCGGCGGGCTTTGCAGCGGCCTGCGGCTGAACCGGCGTCGACTGGACCTGACGGACCGGAGGCTCGACATTGGCCGGGTTGCTTGCGGCAACCTTGGCAAGGACCGACTCGGAAGCAGCCTGCTGCGCCGGAGCATTCTCGACCGGGGTCGAGCGGATATCGGCGGAAGCCACTTCCGTGCTTGCCGGGAAGTTGGCGGCAGAACCGTTCGGCTTGATGGTCGTCGTCTTGACCTGGTTGATGGCGGGCGCGTCGACAGGTGCCTCGTCTTCACGGGCAACCAGCGTGCCGTCAGGCTTGACGATCATCGTGCGGACCTTGCGCGGCGAAACGGCCGGAACGCGGTCTGCATCGTTGTTGGCAGCAGCTTCCTGCTGATCCTGGCCCGGCAGCAGGCGCGGGTCCTCGGTGTCGCTGACCGGCGTGCTCGCAACCTGATCGGTGACGTCGCCGTCGTTGTCTTCGGGCGCGATCTCAGGCGTCAGCGTGCGCTGGACGACATCGACGGGCTCTTCGTCGGAGGACACCAGCGCGGTCTGCTTCGGCGTCTCGGTTGCGCCGGCGACCCGGTCATAGACGGCCTTGTCCTGGTTCGGAACGGTCTTGCCGCCCGGATTTTCAGGAACGACCTTCACCGGATCCTTGTCGGCAGCGATGATGCGCGGCTCGCCGGAACCGCCGGCAATGCCGGTATCGGCAACGACGGTGTAGAGGCCATAAGCACCACCTGCAAAGACGACAACCATGGCAGCGGCAGCCAGCAGCCGCTTCATCGAGCGGGCGCGATGCATGTCTTCGGCAACGCCGGCGGACTGGATGTGAACCTCGGCAAGCTGCTCCGTCCGCTGGACCGGCTCGCGCATGCTGCGGCGCAGATCTTCTTCCAGAGCACGCTCGAGATCGTCGAGACCGGCAACCGCAGGTGCTGCAGGCTTCTGCGCGGCGACGGCGGCCTGCGGTGCCCAGGCGGGCGCAGCAGGAACGACGTCCTTGGACTTGATCGGATCGAAGAGGCTGGCGATCTCGGCATCGACGTCGAAATCGAAATCGTTGACCGGAGCGGCAGGCTTGTGCTGCTCGACCGGCGGAAGCGCCGGGACGTGCATTTCACCAACGGCTTCCGGATGACCGTCAGCGTCGGTGATCATCGACGGATCGAAGGGAAGCTCTTCGACCGGCTCGGCGACGGCGGCAGCACGCTCAGGAGCCGCGACAGGCTGCGGCGCAGGCGTGAAGACGGCTGCCGGTGAGTATGACACCGGTGAAGGCGCGTAGGCCGCCTGAACCGGACGCGGTGCTTCCGCAACGACGGGCGCAGGCGCGATCGGGCGCGGAGCGACAACCGGTGCCGGAGCAACGGCGACAGGTGCAGTCTGAGCGCGAACAGGGGCCGGAGCCACAGCAACGGGCTCTTCCTTGACCGGTTCTGCAAAATCGAGATCGGCGAGTTCCAGTTCGATGCCTTCGAGATCGAGTTCGAAATCATGACCTGCGAACGGATCTTCGTCTTCTGAAGGAGCGGGCTTTGCTGCCACAACAGGTGCTACCGGCCTTACCGGTTCCGGCTGACGGAACTGGACAGGCTCTTCGCGTACCGGCTCCGGAGCGCGCTGCGGCACCGGATAGCGGGAAACGTCGGCCAGGAGATTGTCGATATCGAAGGCGGTTGCCTCATCCTGGGGCAGCGCTTCGGTCAGCGCCGCATCCGCGGCAACGATGCCATCCTTGGCAGCGGCAGCGAGATCGAAGGCGTCATGCGATACCGGCTCGGAATAGACGGGCTCGGCAACCGGCGCCGGCTCGACCGCTTCAGGTTCTTCGTGGCGATCGATTTCGGCGGGGAAACCTGCAGCGACCGGAGCAAATGCCTCGGCAACGTCGAGCACCGCGAGTTCCTGCAGGACTTCGGCCGATGCCACCTCGGCGACCGGCTGCGGCTCAGGCGCAGCGGCGACGACAGGCTGCGGCTCGGCGACCGGCTCGGGCGCGACTGCGACCGGACGAACCGGCTCTTCGCGGCGGGCGGTGTGGAAATTGGCGAGCGGCAGCTTGATGCTGGCGGCCGACCACTGCGGCACCTTGGCAACCGGCGCAACCGGCTGCGGGGCCGAAGCGGCACCGATCGACATTTCGAGTTCTTCGATCAGATCGCGGGCACCGCCGTTCGAGACCGGCTCGGAAGGCTGAACCGCCCATTCGGCGGCAGCCACCTCGCCGCCCGTCCAGGCCTGAGTTTCGTCTGGCTCGTAGGATGCCGCGGCCGGCTCAGCCGCATAGGCCTCTGGCTCGGCATAGACAGGCGCGGCTTCCATCGGCTCCTGATGAGGGGCGACGGCCTGCTCGTAAGCCACGGGTTCGTAGCTTGCGGCTTCCTCGACGGGCTGCTCGGCCGGATGGTCGAGTGCGGCCAGCGGGCGCGGCGCGTCGTAGCGCTCGAATTCCCGCAGCAATTCGTCTTCGAGATCGAAGGCTGGCTCCTGCCGGACCGGCTCTGAGACAGTATTGGCCGCTACCCGCGGCTCGAAGCCAACGATGCGCGCGAGTTCCGCGAGCGGATCGTTTTCATCGAACAGCTCCGACTTCTGTCGCGCGTCATACGCAAGTTGTTTGTCTGCCATACCCATCCCACTCAAAAGCCAACGCGGTCAATGCCAGCGCAATGTGGGGATTTGGTGACGTTTATCGCATTTCATCCGGTGCGGCGGTACCAGTAATGGCAAGACCCGACTTCAAAACCGAAGCGACAGCGTACACCAGCCCTAGTCTGGCAATACTCGATTCTCGGCTCTTATCGTTAACAAATCGTAATTCAGTCTGGTCTTTACCTTTGTTCCAGTGTGCGTGGAACGAACTGGCGAGGTCGTAGAGGTAGAAAGCGACCCTGTGAGGCTCCTGCGCCTGGGCTGCAGATTCGACGACGCGCGGGAACTCCGCAGCCTTCGCAATCAGCTGCAATTCCGCGGGATCCGCGATTCCGGACACCGCTTTTGCCAGCTCCGCAGAAGTGACGTCGAGGTCCGGAAAAGCTTCCCTCGCCTGCCGGAAAACCGACATGCAACGGGCATGCGCATATTGCACATAAAAGACCGGATTATCTTTCGATTGTTCCGTTACTTTGGCGAAATCGAAGTCTAGCGGCTCGGAACTCTTGCGGTAGAGCATCATGAAACGCACCGAATCGCGGCCGACTTCCTCGACCACGTCGCGCAGCGTCACGAAGTCGCCGGAACGCTTCGACATTTTCACCGGCTCGCCGTTCCGGAACAGCTTGACCAGCTGGCAGAGCAGCACCGTCAGCTTCGAGTTACCCTCGGAGACGGCACGCGCGACCGCTTCCAGCCGCTTGACGTAGCCGCCATGATCGGCGCCGAGCACATAGATCATCTCGTTGAAGCCGCGGTCGAACTTGTTCTTGAAATAAGCAACGTCGGCGGCGAAGTAAGTATAGGAACCGTCGGACTTGATCAGCGGGCGATCGACATCGTCGCCGACCTCGGTCGAGCGGAACAGCGTCTGTTCGCGGTCTTCCCAGTCTTCGGGCAACTGGCCCTTCGGCGGCGGCAGGGAGCCCTTGTAGACAAAGCCCTTGAAGGTCAGGTCGTTGATCGCCGTGCGAATGGCGGCGGCGCCGCCATCGTGCAGCGTGCGCTCGGAGAAGAACACGTCGTGGTGGACGTTCAGCGCCGCGAGATCCTCGCGGATCATCACCATCATCGCGTCGATCGCCCTGTCCTTGACGATTGGCATCCACTGCTCTTCCGGCATGTTGTGCAGCCGCACGCCGTATTCACCGGCCAGCGCCTGGCCGACGGGGACAAGGTAATCACCCGGATAAAGACCGGCGGGAATCTCGCCGATCTTCTCGCCGAGTGCTTCGCGGTAGCGCAGGAAGACCGAGCGCGCCAGCACGTCGATCTGCGAGCCGGCATCGTTGATGTAATATTCCTTTTCGACGGCGTAGCCGGCGAAGGCCAAAAGATTTGCCAGCGCGTCGCCGACAACGGCGCCGCGGCAATGGCCGACATGCATGGGGCCGGTCGGGTTTGCCGAGACATATTCGACATTGACCTTGCGGCCGGCGCCAAGCGTCGAGCGGCCATAATCGGTGCCGGCTTCGATCATCGAGCCGAGCAGCCGCTGCCAGTAGCCGACGGACAGCTTGATGTTGATGAAGCCGGGACCGGCGACCGACACCTCGGCGACATCCGGATCTTCCTTCAGCTTGCTAAGGATGATTTCGGCAAAGGCGCGCGGATTGGTGCCGAGCGGCTTGGCGAGCACCATCGCCGCGTTGGTCGCGACGTCGCCATGCGTCACATCGCGCGGCGGCTCGACGGCGATGCGGCCGAAATCGAGCTCGGATCGCTTTTCCTTGACCAGATCGATCTGTTCAAGGGCGGTTTTGATCCTGGCTTCGAAATCGGTAAAAAGGTTCATCGCACTCTTCCATGCATAGGCTGTGCCACAAGGCATCGACCGGCGCTCTCGCCGGGCGCGTGCTGCCTATCGCAAATCGGGAGTGTGGTCAAACAATCGCCTGTGGGCGCTGATGGCATAGGTGTCCGTCATGCCGGCCAGATAGTCGCCGACATGGCGGGCTTTCGGGGCGTCGGCAAGGCCGGCGATGTGATCCACCCAGTAGTGGCTCTGCATCTCCTTGGGGTTTGCCATATAGGCCCCGAAGAGATCGGTGACGATCTGTGCCGCACCGGCGCGGATGCGCATGATCTCGGGGTGCCGGTAGATGCGCTTGAAGAGCATCTGCTTGATCAGCCTGTCGGTCTCGGCCATCGCCGGCGAGAAGGTGGCGATGACGCGGTCGGCGTGGCGGATGTCGTCGGCGCTCTTCGGATTGATCTCGGCAAGGCGTTCCTGCGCGACCGAGATCACATCCTCGACCATGCGTGTGATCTGCCGGCGCATGATCTCGTGGGTGAAGCGGCTGGCTTCGAGGTTCGGATAGCGATCGCGCACTTCCGCCATCAGCCCGGCGAGGAACGGAATTTCCTCAAGCATGTCGAATGTCAGGTAGCCGGAGCGCAACCCGTCGTCGATGTCGTGGGTGTTGTAGGCGATGTCGTCGGCGATCGCCGCCACCTGCGCCTCGAGGCTGGCGTAGGTCGAAAGCTGCAGATCGTGGAGCTCGCAATAGTCGAGGATCGGCTGGGGAACGGGGCCGCGCGTGCCCTGCCCGTCCGGCGTCAGCAGCGGGCCATTGTGCTTGACCAGACCTTCGAGGCTCTCCCATGTCAGGTTGATGCCGTCGAACTCCGCATAGCGGCGCTCAAGCTTGGTGACGATGCGCAGCGACTGGGCATTGTGATCGAAGCCGCCATAGGGCAGCAGCACCTCGTGCAGCGCATCCTCTCCGGTATGGCCGAAAGGCGTGTGGCCGAAATCGTGGACAAGTGCCACGCCCTCGGCGAGATCCTCGTCGAGCTTCAGGGCGCGCGCCAGCGCGCGGGCGATCTGCGCCACCTCGATCGTATGGGTCAGCCGCGTGCGGTAATGATCGCCGTCCTGGGCGATGAAGACCTGGGTCTTGTGCTTCAGGCGGCGGAAGGCGGTGGTGTGGACGATGCGGTCGCGGTCGCGCTGGAAGTCGGATCGCGTCGGGCTGGAGCTCTCCTGATAAAGCCGCCCGCGGGTGGTCCAGGGGTCAGCCGCATAGACTGCCCGTTCGCTGTTGCCGAAACCCAATGCACGCCTGTCAATCGTCATTCTTCACCGTCATTCGAACCACGCGGCAGGATCGCCCCATTGACGCCGCTTCGCGCTCTTCATACCTATAGGCAGTATATCAGGCAAAGCGGCGCTTTCTTAACCGCTTTCCGCAATAATGCGCTTCGTGAGCGCCCGTGATAAATTCTTTTGATATCAGCCGTTTGAACGCTCAGCGGCTTTTGTCAATTCTCTCCGGGTCTTGACCCCGGCAGGAGGAAGCATGACAGAGACTTCAGTAACCCTCTCCGATGCGGCGGCGAAGCGAATCGCCGCGATCGTCGGTGCCGAGGCCGGAAAGAGCGCGCTTCGCGTGTCCGTCGAAGGCGGCGGCTGTTCCGGCTTTTCCTACAAATTCGACCTTGCCGACGGCGTTCAGGACGATGACGTCATCGTCGAGAAGAACGACGCCAAGGTGCTGATCGACAGCCTCTCGCTGGTCTACATGGCCGGATCCGAGATCGACTTCGTCGACAACCTGCTCGGCCAGTCCTTCCAGATCAAGAATCCGAACGCTGTCGCCAGCTGCGGCTGCGGCACCAGCTTCTCGATCTAACCTTTCCATCGACCTCAATCAGACCGGCCGAAGAAATCTCTTCTGGCCGGTTTATCGGCTTGTCCGGATGCAGGCCATCACGATAAAAGATCGGCACGAAGCAAGAGGTGATGGATGAAGATCGCGACCTGGAACATCAACGGCGTCAAGGCGCGTATCGACAACCTGACGCAGTGGCTCAAGGATTCCGATCCCGATATCGTCTGCCTGCAGGAAATCAAGACTGTCGACGAAGGCTTTCCGCGCTTTGAGATCGAGGCGATGGGTTATCATGTCGAGACCCATGGCCAGAAGGGTTTCAACGGCGTCGCGATCCTCTCCAAGAGCAAGCCGGACGAAGTGAGCCGCGGGCTGCCGGGCGATCCGCTGGACGAGCAAGCGCGCTTCATCGAGGCGGTGTTCTCGCTGCCCGGCAACAAGGCGCTGCGCGTCTGCTGCCTCTACCTGCCGAACGGCAATCCCGTCGAGACCGAGAAATACACCTACAAGCTCGCCTGGATGGAGCGCCTGCAGCAGTTTGCGGCGCAGCGGCTGAGCTATGAGGAGCCGCTCATCTTGGCGGGCGACTACAACGTCATCCCCGAGCCGTATGACTGCTTTGACCCGAAGGTCTGGGCCAATGACGCGCTCTTCCTGCCGCAGACGCGGGAAGCGTTCCGCAGGCTCGAAAGCCTCGGCTTCACCGATGCGGTGCGCGCCACGACGGACGCGGTTCAGCTCTATTCATTCTGGGATTATCAGGCCGGTGCCTGGCCGAAGAACAACGGCATCCGCATCGACCATCTGATGCTGTCGCCTGAAGCGGCCGATCGCATGACGTCCACCGCGATCGAGAAACATGTCCGCGCCTGGGAAAAGCCGTCCGACCACGTTCCCGTGGTCGCCTATTTCGACTTCGCGGCCTAGAGCGACGGTCAGTCGCCGCTGGTGGCGATATTGTGGGAGAGCGAGACCGCTGCGCGGCGGTCTCCTTCTGTCGCAACCGAGAAAGCCTGCTCCTGCAGCGATTCCATCCAGCCGCAATCCTTCGGTTTGCAGCGGTCGAGCGCCGCCGTCATCATCGCCAGGCCGCGCGCCGACTGGCCTTCCTGGAAGAGAATGTTGCCAAAGACGGACATGGCGCCCGGATGGCCCCCCTTGCGGGCCTGGTTCAGCCATTTCTTCGCCTGCAGCGGATTGGGGCTGCCGCCCTCGCCCGACAGCATCATCTGCGCCAGCTGAAACTGGGCTTCCGGCACGCCGAAGGTCGATGCGACCTGGAAATAGAGCTGGCGGGCCTGGTTGAGATCGATCTTCACAGGGCTGCCGGCAATGCCGTGCTTGTAATAGCTCGCGAGCGACAGCAGCGCATTGATGAAGAAGCCGGTATCTTCCGAACCGGGCTCGACACCCTGCTGGGCAATCTCGCTGTAGATCTTGAAGGCTTCGAAATCGTCCTGCGCAACCCCGTCGCCATCGGCATACATGTTGGCAAGCGCCCAGCGCGAGCCGGTATGGCCTTTTTCGGCGGCATATTTATAAGCTTCGACGGCCTCTTCCTTCTGGCCGCTCTTGTAAGCCTTGAAGCCGAATTTGAAGAGATCGAAGGGACCGGATTCCTTGGTGACGCCGGCATTAATATCAAAAGCACCGGCTGGGGAGGCAATCGCTGCTGAAAGCGCGATAGACAATCCCATGAGAGCAAATCTGAAAAGTCTGAACTCGGATGTCAGCATTTCACTCGGTTTCTTTCGCTTCCATCGCAGACCAGCCCGGCAGCAAAAACTCCGCTGCCACGCGTCCCGGCGTATTTCCTCCAGGCGAGCGATCCCGCGGCGAGCTCTCTGGCTCCTTTGCCCGCGTCGCGTCCAGCCTTCTGCCCTTTTTCGAGGGCCTGAATTTCCTGCGCATCGCGATAGGCCATCCGGTTTCCGGCCTGGCCCGCCTGCAATGCCTGCGGCGTCATTTTCACGGAAGAGACTGCCGTCTTCCCGCCGTCGCAATATCCGTAAACACCAAATGTGACCAAACCGGTATCGGCGTGATCGCGGTGCTCGTCGGCGCCCGTCATGGACGCGGAAACATCGGAGAATGGACAGGTGGAAGACACGACTTGAGAGCGAAATTTTCCGGCGGAATCGCCTTGCGGGAAAAGCGGAATCGCAAATCGAGCGGAATGAAATCCGGTCTCCGATCGGCTCTCGCCTGTCCCTGAAAAAACTCGACCCATCTTGCTTTTCTAACGCACCCTACGCCTGCCATTCCCTCGCCCGCAAATACCGCTGCGCCCTGTTTGTGGCGGGAAATGGACAAATTCGCCCTGGAGATAGCTTACGCCAACTGTCGTAAAAAACTGTTGCGGATTCGTCACAAAATGGGATGTCCAAATGGCATGATTAATATCGCATAAGGCAAAGAAAAGCCCGGCACTTGGCCGGGCTTTGTATTCGAGTGGACTTGGTTCAGAACTTGACTTTGAGGTTTGCAGAGATCGCCGTGACCAAATCGTTGTCGAAATCGTAGGACACGTCGTTTCCGTACGTTTCGCCCTTGTACGTCATGGAGCCGGATTCACCGCTTGTAAGAACACCGACGACGCCCGCGAGACGGAACTCCAGATTGTCGTTCGGCGTATAGGCAACGCCCGTTCCGAGTGTCCAAGTGTCTGTCTGCGTTCCATAGCCGTGGCTAGTGCCGCGATCCCATGTCAAGCTGACTGCGCCACTCCACTGGTCGTTGAACTTATGTCCGATACCGGCGGTTATTGTCCAACCGTCTCGATAAAGCAGATCAAGATCAGTGCATGGCTGAAGTACCGAAGGCGCTGCCGGGCAGAAATTCAAAACCTGCAGCTGACTCCAATCCGTCCACTTGACTGAGCCGAAAGCCAGCCAGTCCGGAGCAATACCGCTCTGCAACTTCAGCTCCAGAGAGTCTGGCATATCTGCAGAGCCAGAAACTGCGTAACGGGAGCCAGGCATCGGCCCGAATACCTGGCTTAGATCGATGGTACCGGTGATGTTGTCGAGCTTAACGGCGCTGTTATAAATCAGGCTAGCCCGTATTGCATATTCAGGAATTTCGTAGGCAGCGCCTACGCGCCAACCCCATCCATCACCTTCTAGATCCAGACGGCCAACGCCGCTCAAACCTGCAGGAAGTACAGCAGGGTCCTGCACGAGGCGCTTCTTGAAGCCACTAACCTCCTGATAAAAGCCACCGCCGATAATCCGAAATTGGCCCGTACCTACATCGAACTTATAGGAGCAGGTTGCGGCGTAGTTATCGCTCTCGACCTTCGTCTCGATATTTTGGTTTGCACCAGCCCAATTTGCTCCGGGATTTGTATGTGCGCCCCAGGGCTGCGAATAGTCTACCATACAATCGGCATTCCCGACGCCGGCCTTAATGCCGACGCGAGGAACCCAATAGTTTTCGGTATCATCTACTGAATCGGGACGGCCATTGAGATCGCCGCCGCCAATGGTTCCACCAGGAATCGTGAACGACGTATCCGTGTCTTGGACATTCTTCAGCTTTCGCTGCGGAGCGACATAGACTGCCGAACTATCGAACGAAAACGGCCCCGTATCAAAGAGCTGGTCGATATTGTAGCCGCCGCGTTCCAGGCCGCCGGCAAAAGACGGCGATGCGAAGGACGAAAGGATAACGAGCGATGCTACGCCCTTGGAAAACATACGAGATGCCATTGTGTCTCCCCCACTCAAGCAATGCAGATGTCTGCACCTTGCAAAGGAATGGCGCGGATGACAATGCGCGCCTTCATGCCGCCACAATGCATGCAAGAAGTTAAATTGACGTAAGAAATTGACGAGCACGTCAAAAATTTGAGCATGGTAAAATTTTATCCTCATAAAATAATCATTTCGGGTTATTTTTAAACTATCGTTCCAAGCTACCCACCCCCTGTAACAATCTGACAACAGTCGGTCTTTTCGCCCCTGTCCACTGAATCTTTTGCAGATTCGCCAAATTATCGGGATCAAAGCACTCATCAAGGCATCCGTTTTCGACTCAGAACGGCGGAAACGAAAAACGGCGCCCGGAAGGTTCCGGACGCCGCTCTGGAATGGTTTGCTGCCAAGAGTGGATTAGGCTTCGATCACCCTTGCCAGCGCAATGTTCAAGCTGGCCATCTGGCTCTGGAGTTCAGCAAGACGCTCGCGCTCTGCCTCGACCACCTCGGGGTTGGCGTTGGCGACGAACTTCTCGTTGGAGAGCTTGCCGTTGATACGGGCCATCTCGCCTTCGGTCTTGCCGATGGCCTTTTCCAGACGCGCCTTTTCCGCCGAGAGATCGATCAGGCTTCCGAGCGGCAGGCAGGCAGTCGCCTCGCCGACGACGATCTGCGCCGCGCCCTTCGGTGCCGCGTCGGCGAGCGAGACGGTCTCGACACGGGATAGGCGCTTGATCGCCGCGTCATGACGCGACAGGCGTTCTTTCGTCAGCGCATTGGCGTTGACGAAAACCAGCGGCGCGGTTGCCGAAGGCGGAACGTTCATCTCGGCGCGCACCGAGCGGATGCCCGAGACGAGGTCGATCAGCCAGTTGATCTCGTCGGCTGCCGCATCGTCGGAGAAGGACGGCGCCGGCCAGTCGGCGTGGCAGACGAGCGTATCGCGCTCGATGCCCTCTCCGGCCGTATGGGCCCAGAGCTCCTCGGTCATGAACGGCATGAAGGGATGCAGCAGCTTGTAGATCTCTTCGAGAATATAGGCGCTGCAGGCCTGGGCTTCCTGCTTGGCAGCCTCGTCCTCGCCGCTGAAGACCGGCTTCAGCAATTCGAGATACCAGTCGCAAACCTGGTTCCAGACGAAGCGGTAGAGAGCGCCGGCGGCGTCGTTGAAACGGTAGGCCTCGATGGCTTCCGTTACGTCACGTTCCGCACGGGCAAGTTCGGTCAGGATCCAGCGGTTGATCGTCAGCTTGACGCTTTCAGGCGCAAAGTTCGGATCGCTCTTGGCGCCGTTCATCTCGGCAAAGCGCGTGGCGTTCCAGAGCTTGGTGCCGAAGTTGCGGTAGCCGGCGATACGGGCCGGATCGAGCTTCACGTCTCGGCCCTGTGCCGCCATGATGGCGAGCGTAAAGCGCAATGCATCGGCGCCGTATTCGTCGATCAGCTCCAGGGGATCGATGACGTTGCCCTTCGACTTCGACATCTTCTGGCCGTTCTTGTCGCGAACCAGAGCATGGATATAGACCGTGTGGAAAGGCTCGACCGGAACGCCATCAGCGTCCTTCATGAAATGCAGACCCATCTGCATCATGCGGACAACCCAGAACGGGATGATGTCGAAGCCGGTGACCAGAACATTGGTCGGGTAGTAGCGGGCAAGCTCCGGGGTCTTCTCCGGCCAGCCGAGCGTCGAGAACGGCCACAGCGCCGACGAGAACCAGGTGTCGAGAACGTCTTCGTCGCGCGTCAGGATCTCGCCCGGCTTGAAGTTTTCGAGCAGGTCCTCGACATAGGCCTTCATCGGCCCCTCATGCGAGAGATAGTGCTGGATTGCCGCCTGCAGCGCTTCCTCTTCCGTCTTCTCGACGAAAACCTGACCATCCGGGCCGTACCAGGCTGGAATCTGGTGTCCCCACCAGAGCTGGCGGGAGATGCACCAGGGCTGGATATTCTCCATCCACTGGAAATAGGTGTTCTCCCAGTTTTTGGGAACGAACTTGGTCCGGCCTTCGCGGACCGAAGCGATTGCCGGCTTGGCCAGCGTCTTGTTGTCGACCCACCACTGTTCCGTCAGGCGCGGCTCGATCGGCACGCCGCCGCGGTCGCCATGGGGTACCATGTGCTTGTGCGGCTCGATCTTGTCGAGCAGGCCGGCTTCCTCGAATATCTCGACGATGATCTTGCGGGCGGCGAAACGATCCTGGCCTTCCAGACGATCCCAGGCGCCATGCAGGGCTGCCGGGTTATCGAGGCCTTCGAGGAAGTCCTCATTGTCCTTGATGGTCACGGAGCCGTCGACGTTCAAAACGTTGATGGCGCGCAGGCCGGTGCGCTTGGCGACGTCGAAGTCGTTGAAGTCGTGTGCCGGGGTCAGCTTGACGGCGCCGGTGCCCGCCGTCGGATCAGCGTAGCTGTCTGCAACGATCGGAATCTTGCGGCCGACGATCGGCAGGATGACATGCTTGCCGACGATCGACCTGTAGCGGTCATCGTCAGGATTGACGGCGACGCCGGTGTCGCCGAGCATCGTTTCTGGGCGCGTCGTGGCAACGACGAGATAGTCGCGCGTCTCGAATTCGGTCGGCTTGCCCTCTTCGTCGAAGGCAACCGGATGCTGGTAGGTGACGCCCTCTTCCAGCGGATAGCGCAGGTGCCAGAGATTGCCCTTCACTTCGATCTGCTCGACTTCCATGTCGGAAATCGCCGTCAGAAGCTTCGGATCCCAGTTGACCAGGCGCTTGTCCTTGTAGATGAGGCCTTCTTTGTAAAGCGTTACAAACACTTCGAGAACGGCTGCCGAAAGACCCTCGTCCATGGTGAAGCGCTCGCGCGACCAGTCGCAGGAAGCGCCAAGGCGCTTCAGCTGGTTGAAGATCAGGCCGCCCGATTCAGCCTTCCACTCCCAGACCTTGTCGATGAAGGCGTCGCGCCCCATCTCGCGCCGGCCGGGAAGCTGCTGTTCCATCAGCTTGCGCTCGACGACCATCTGCGTGGCGATGCCGGCATGGTCCATGCCCGGCTGCCACAAAACATCCTTGCCGCGCATGCGCTCGAAGCGGATCATGACATCCTGCAGGGTGTTGTTGAGCGCATGGCCCATGTGCAGGGAGCCCGTCACATTCGGCGGCGGGATCACGATCGTGAATGTCTCGGCGCCGGGCTTCTTGTTGGCACCGGCACGGAAGGCATCGGCTTCGTCCCATTTCGCAGCGATTTTCGGTTCGACTGCGGCGGAATCATAGGTCTTGTCGAGCATTTTATGACCAAACTTCGGGGTTTTAGGATGCGGGTTTGTAAATAGGATGGCCGCGGGCAAGTCAATAAAAAAGCCGCCCCGGAGACCGGAGCGGCGCATTCGATAAAAGGCGTTTCCGGTTAGCGGCGCGGACCGCGCGCCACGCGCTCGATTTCCTCGCGCACCAGCCGCTCGACCAGCGTCGGCAGATTGTCGTCCAGCCATTCACGCAGCATCGGGCGCAGCATGTCCTCGGCAATCTCGTCGAGCGAGCGGCGCTCGGCGCCGTCGATCGCCAGCGCCAGTTCTTCGAAGGAGCGTGCCACTTGCAGGCTGGCATCCTGGGAGATCAGTGCCTGGGCTTCTTCGAGAACCTGCGGCAGGAAGGATGGAGCCGGTGAAGACTCAACCGGCTGCGGAGCAACGTATTCTTCTGGCGCCATTGTCGCCTGCGGTTCGGCAACGGGCTCGATTTCGGGTACCACGGCCTGCTGTAGCGGCTGAGGTTCGGGCTCCATAGGCTGAACTTCGGCAACAACAGGAGCAGGCTTCGGTGCCGGAAGTGGTGCTACAACCGGTGCAGCAGCCACGGGCTCCACCGGACGGCGGATTTCCTCGGAAACAGGCGCAGCAACAGGTTCCGGCTGGCGGAAGACCGGCGGCAATTCGCGCGGCGGCTGGGCCGGCAGGCGCTCGGAAGCGGCGCGGACGCGGGCGGCGACATCGGCAAGCGACATGGCGCGCGCCGGCTGCTCGGCCTCGCGGGTGCCGGCCGAATTGGCGGCCACGAAACGCGGATCCTGGGTCAGGACCGGCTCGGGGAATTCGACATTGGCGTAGGTGTCATCAACAGTCAGGTGGATGTTGGAATCGTGGGCCTCATCCTCGGCATCGTCGCCGTAAACCGGAGGCAGAGACTGGGAAATGGCCTTGCCGGCGCCCGGCTCATTGCTCTCGATGATCTGGCGGATCGACGCCAGGATCTCTTCCATCGACGGTTCACGCGCTACGCTTGGCTGAGCCATATCTATCCCCGTTAAGCTTAAAGCAACGACCGGATTGCGTGGAGTGGGCATCCGAATCACCCAGACAGTAGAATACCCCAGACGCGAAAAAAATCATCGCGAATCAAATGAATGCGTCCATGCACAGTTTTGTTGGATGAACTGCGGGGCCGGAAATGCCGGGCAAAAACGGAAACGGGCGCCCGTGGCGCCCGCATCGAAAAAGCCCTCAAGGGAAAGGCTCAGAATACGAACTCGCGGAGCTTGGCAAAGCCCGGCAGCGGCTTGACCGAAGCGTTGAAGAAGACGTTTTCGGAAACGGCGCCGCGCTCCGAGACGAAGACCTTGGCGCGGGCAGCATTGCCGTAACCTTCGACGGTAACCAGACGGCCGCCTTCGGCGAGCTGGCCGAGAAGCGAAGCCGGAACTTCCTCGACGGAACCGTTGACGAAGATCAGATCGTAGGGCGCGCCGGCCGTGTGGCCTTTGGCGAGATCGCCGGCAACGACCGAGACATTCGCATAGCCGGAAAGATTGGCCTTGGCCTGCTCGGCAAGCGCCGCGTCGGATTCGAGCGCGACGACCGAGCCGGCGATGAGCGACAGCAGCGCCGAGGTGTAGCCGGTGCCGCAGCCGACTTCGAGGACCGTGTCTTCCTTGGTGATCGCGGCAAGCTGCAGCAGCTTGGCGAGCGGCGAAGCTTCCATCAGGAAGCGGCCGGGACAGATTTCGACGTCGTTATCGATATAGGCCAGAACCTTGGCTTTCTCTGGAACGAAGGCTTCGCGCGGAACCGTGAGGAACGCGCTCAGCACGGAATGGGACGTCACGTCCGTCGTGCGGATCTGGTTGTCGACCATCTTTACGCGTGCTGCTTCGAAATCCATCGTATCCTCTCGCCCGGCTACCGCGGCCATGTGCTCCGTCTTTAATCCCGGGTTCGCATGCTTTCAAGGCTCCGTTCGCGCCTGCGGCAAGAATCCTTGCGGCATATCGGCCGCCATTGCGGTGCGGACGCGCTTTCTGAACTCCGAAGTGGAACAAAGCTTCCTCCTGTGGTATTATTGCAACCGGAGGAAATGAGGAGGAGCAGGCCATGTCTGCCTTTTTCGTGCATTTGACGTTCTTCGACCTTTTCATCGCTGTGGCGCTCGTCGGCGTACTTTGCTGCGGGCTCGTCAACAGCCGGACGAGTTGAAGATCAACACAACGCAGCAGGCAGGAACCGCAAAGCCCGCTCTTTAGGTTTGAATGCGAAGCACGGGTTTTACGATTTTCATTCTGCTGCTGATCGCCGCCGCGAGCGTCATCCTCGCGGGCGTGCTGTCCTTGCGGCTATCCTTTGCGGGAACGCTCGGGGATTGCTTCGAGGGCGCTTGCGGCTACACGACCGTGTTCGTGGCCTGGCCAGGCTTTACGCTGATCTTCTTCGCTATCGGCGCCTATCTCTATGCGAAATCCGGCCCGAAGCGCTGATTGCAGCCTTCAGGAATCCGTCAGCTTTGTGCAGCATAAGCTAAAACAACAAGGCAGAGACGGAGCCCGCATGAACAGATCCCTGATGCTCGGCGCCTGCTTCATCGGCGGGTTCATCGTCATCGTTCTCTGCATTCCGCTGATTGCGTCGAGCGCGCCTGGCGTTATCACCAGCGGCATCTCGCCCCTTTCCTCGCTCAGAAGCGTGAATTGAGAACTTGCCCTCCCTGAACCGCGGCGGAAAGAATCAGCGCATCGTCTTCAGAAGCGCCATGAGGGCAGCGGAATCGGCGCGCGCCATGAGATCCTGCATATGGCCCTCGACCAGTTCGCCGACGGCATCCACCGCTTCCTGCTCGCTCCACCCTGCCGCAACGGCGGCCTCGATCAGATCGCGAAACGCATATTGCAGCGCATCCTGGCAGCGTATGTGCCGGTCCGGATCATCCCTGGTGACAAAGGGTTTTGAGATATCCCTCATATAAGGATAATGAGCGGATTCGCCGAATGATCAAGCGCATTGAATGCGACGGGTTGATGACGGCCCGATTTTTTTCGGAAAACACCTCTTGCGGTTTCCTTTGGATCATTCTAAATCCGCGCCACCACTGAACAAGTCGTTCACGGATGGCCTCGTGGCGGAGTGGTGACGCAGAGGACTGCAAATCCTTGTACCCCGGTTCAATTCCGGGCGAGGCCTCCAAAGACTTTCACGTTGAAAAACAGTTACGTACGACAATGGAAGACCGGCAATCCCGGCCATCCATTTTGCAGATCGCCTGATTGCGCGCACAGCTTGCGACTTCAACCGATACCGAGCCCTTTTCAGGGCTCTAGAACGACGTCGTCAATTTTGTACCAAGTCGCCAATCCGGATCGCTGTCCTCTCTGAATGTCACGCCCGCGAGCGTATCGAGCTTCCAGCGCTGATCAATTTTCCAGCCCAGTCGTCCGCTCAGCGAGCCGAACGTGACATCGGCGGCCTTGGCGGAAACCGTCCCTGCAAAATCGACATTCGCAGCCAGCGATGTCTTGCCGGCGGTTCGCCCGACGGAGGCGGTCAGCGTGTAATCGAACATGCCACCGCTGTCGCGGCTGAAGGAAAGATCTGCACCGACCAGTCGCGTTCGAGACGTACCATCAGCAATGCGGGCTTGGAACAGGTTGCCATCGCTCGTCTCCGAATAGCGATCGAGATCGAACCACGATTCGGTCACGCGGGCAGAAAGCGCGATTTCATCCTCAGGGTTGGGAGAATAGATGACCCCGGCTCGGATGAAGGCATTTACAAGCGACCCGCGCGCAGCACCGTCAACCTGAACAAGCGTGTCGAGATTGGTGTAGCTGCGCTGGAGATGCGCCGTCACCTGAGGTGAGCCCCATAGGCCGATTTCGCCGAAGGCCCGAAACTGGGCTTTCTCGGTCGTATAACGCAACGATCCCGCAAAGAGCGCCATATCGTCCGTCGCAACCTCTCCATTGCCGGAAGCGAGAAAGGCCGCACCACCCGAAAAGCTGATGCCGTTTCCCCCTGCCCATCGGCCCGCGAAACCGGCGGAGGCATCCGTGCTGCCGACGACGCCGAAGTAGCTGCCGGCGTCATAGCGGTCCGAACTGCCCAGCAGGTCGTTGGCCGTGTCCATCATATCCAGGGTGATTGCCTGGCGCTGATCGGCCAGTTGCTGGATGGAGTTTTGGATGGTTTCGTATGACGCGAAGCCAAAGCGGGCAAAGTCGATCGTGTCGATCACGAAAAATGCTTCCGGCTGTCCGGCTGCAAGCGGGCCCGAGGTCTCCACCGTGACAAGCAAATCCATGGTAGAGGATGAGGATGTGCCGACGGCTTGAGAGAAGGCCACATCGCCATCGAGCGGGCCGGCGATCTGATAGCGGGATGAAGGCTTGCCATCCTTGGTGCTCTGCAGAACTGCCGACTGGCCGTTCGCCGTGACCGCATATCCGCGATAGTCGACGTTGTAGACGGAATAGCCGTTCGCTTTTGTCACCGGCACCCTGAGATTACACGAGCTCGAGGCCCGGGTCTGCCCTAAACTGCCTCCGGAAACGGCGGAGAAATCGTCAAAGAGAAAGCTGGTCGCATTTCCATCGGGAGAATGGACCGCTGAATAGGTGCCTGGCGCGCAGCCATCCGCCGCGGCCGCTGAACCCGCCACGACCGAGGCTGAACTGACGAGGAGAATGAAACCGGAATAACGCAGAACAAGCACCGTTCAAACTGGGGCAGCGACGAGGCGCTGCCCGCTAAGTTGTTGATCTTATCGGCAAGTACGCCACTGAAGCCTATAGACGATGGCCGCCTTCACATCCTGTGTGTCGACGGTTGCCATGGCTTCCTGACCACGCGTGGTGTTGACGCGGATGCTGGAATTGGTGCGCAGATTCACATCCTCGCCGCAGCCCGACCAGACGAGTGAATCGGCGACAAGCTTGTTCGAAATCAGATAGTCCTTCTCGCTTGGCCCGACAAATGCCTTCTGGAACGAAGGACCCCGTGTGCCGGCGAAGAAATATTCAACGCCGAATTGCGAGCGGGCTCCGCGAGGAAGCTGATTAAATCCGCGATAATCGACGGCGAGCACCGATACGCTTCTTCCCTGAGGGACATGAACCGGAATGGCAACATTGCAGGTCTTGCGGTCGAACGACTTGCCGGTGTCCCCACCCGCCTGGACGATATATTCGTCGAACAGGAGGCTGAGCGCCTTGCCGTCCGGGCTGATCGTTGCCGAAACACTGTTTGACGGGCAACCGCTTCCGCCATAGCCGGGAATACCAAGTGAAATGTCATCAGCATAAGCTGCCGAAGAAACCAGAAGCGAGGCGACGAGCAATCCAAGACGTTTCATGATTTTTCCTCTGTTCGAATCAACCTGAACTCGCAACTTTCATATGGCCTACGACATGAACGCAGCATGATTGCCAAGTTCAGGAGACGCTCATATGCGGTATCCCTTGGTAAGACGATATCGTTAACGATATCCAAATACGCAGCCGGGCAGCCAACGCCCACCGCAACCAGTTTCGTGCGAGGAGACCGGATGATGTCGCCGAATGGAACACTTTTGATTAGAGTTATTGTTGTTGCACTGGGTGCAGTCAGCTTTCTGTCATCGTGCTCGGCAACTCCGCCACGTTCCCAGCAGGAGGTTGGCTCGGCAGCGCAAAAGCGGGAATACCAACTGAGGCAGCGGCAAAAAGCCAAGGACGGCAACTACGTCAGGATATATCGCCAGCCGCCGTGCCGATTGTCAGTTTCGGGCTGCGACCAGCTTTAGCATCGCAAAAGACAGGCAGCCGCGTTGAACCAAACGGCGATCGCCACCCGGTTCGTTGCGAATTTTACGTTCTGCGCGTCTACGAAGAAGAAATGGACGGGTTTCATCGCACCCGATTGTATTGTCCATTTTTGGGATAATGCTGTTTTAGGCTTATCTTATTTGTGAATAGGCCATTCCTCAACTTCTGATAATATAGACAGATCGAAAATCCCATGTGACGTTGCATCCTGCGTATATCGGCAGGACAACACATGGCGCAAACGCGATATATTTTCGATCATCAGTCCGAAAAGGCCGTTCTCTATCAAGCTGGCAAGTTTCTCTTTCCGATCGGCGGCAACAAGGCTGAGCATTGGATCGATGGCGACTATGTGTTTTCTCTCGCGACACAGAAGATCAGCTACTGGATTCTCGGCAAGGATTTGTACGGCCATCTCGGCAATGGCGAATTGACGCGCAATCCGGTGTTCTACTTCGGTGAGTGAGCCTCTTGACATTTTCATTGATGAGAACAAAATAGGAACAAACGACGGAGGTTCCTATGACGCATGCCGAGCAGGTTATCGCAAATGCCCTCGCGACCGTCGCCGCCAGCCGGGCGGAACGGGAAAAGGACGAGGAGCGCCGCAGGCGGGTTTTCGGCAAGATCGAGATCGGTCTGCCGCTGCCGCAGCTGAAGAACAGGCAGCTGACGCTCGACCTTCATTGAGACTGTGGCAGGTGCTCGCCAGCAATATCGTCGTTGCCTGGGTCGTCACCCTGCCCGTGGCGACGCTGATCTCGGCGCTGTTCTACTGGGCCGCCAGCCTCCTCGCCTGATTTCAGGCCTCAGCTGCCGGCAGGCTTGCGCCGCCGGTGCCACCAGACAGCCAGCCTGCGGCGCCAGCGCCGGGCGAGCGGCAGGTCGTGCGACAGGACGATGAAGCCGAGCGGCAGCATCCAGAAGCCCAGTATGGGCAGAAATCCCAACAGACCGCAGATGATCAGTAGTAGACCGATTGCCATGCGGGCGATGCGCGAGCGCGGCATCGGGATGCGCCAGGACCCCAGAATGAGCTCTCCGGTCGCGTAATCGATGCCGAAACGCCTTTCGCGCTTTTTGGCCCCGTTGTTTTTCCCGTCTGTCATCCACAGGAGATGGGGATAAGTGCAGCGATTGCAAGGAGATGTCATTTTTTTGAAAAAACCGCTTGGCAAATCGAACAAGCATTTGTATTAGCCCACTCACACCGCGGCCAAGCGGTGATCCCTGGTAGCTCAGCGGTAGAGCATTCGACTGTTAATCGACAGGTCGCCGGTTCGAATCCGGCCCGGGGAGCCAGATTCATCAGCACAGCTGATAGATTGAATGAGCCGGTTCGACCACGAACCGGCTCTTCTTTTTTCCACGATACCAAAGCGTGGAACAATCATCCGCCGTGCCGCTTAACACTGCATGGCAGATGATTTTTCAGAACGGTGCGAGCAGGCACTGCAGGCCTTCATGCGGGAATTCGGGATTATCGACCGCGACAAGGCCATGCGCCATATCGTCAAGGACTGGCTGATCAGCCATGGCTATACGAAGCCAGCAGATAAGGCCGACGACACGCAGGAAGACACGGACGGCCGTGATCCCGAATTCGTGCAATATCCAAGCTACTATAAGGATGGCGGCAGCCTGTGATCAGAGCGCCGATGCGTCGATCAGGTCGCAGTCGATTCTGAGGCCGATCGTGCTGACGCAGACGGGGCCGGCATCGGCGGAGACATTTACGGCATCATCGGTGGCGAAGCGGAACGGCGCGGGCACGCGTGTCGGTTCGGCGGGCCAGAGCACGGGCCGGGAGAGATCGAGGCGCGTGGTTTGCGTGTTCTCGGTCTTCAGCATCGCGGTCGCGGCCATCATCCCGCCGATTGTCACGGCGACCGACAAGGCTGCCTTGAACGACAAATCCGCTGCTTCGATAAAGGAAATGACCATAGGAGACCCCGGCGCTGCATCATGCGGCTGGGGCTTCCTAGCGGCGGTCGAACCGGCCCGCCAGCGGCTTCGGCTGTTAAGGTTTACGCGTAACCACGCTCACCGGCTGCACCTGAAACCTCTGTCACCCTAGAGAGAAAAGCAGATCAAGGAGGAGTTTCTCCATGCGTAAGACATTTGCTGCAGCCTCGCTGCTCGCCCTCGGCCTCGCCGCTCCGGCCTTCGCCCAGTCCGCACCGGCTTACGACAGCGCGCCGGCGCAACCGCAATATTCCTCGGACATGACCGTCGACAATAATGGCACCCATCCGGTTCGTGTCGATCCGGTCGATCCGACGACCACTCAGAGCATTGGCGAAGCGCGCGGTGTTCTTGACTGTCCGAACATGCCGCAGCAGGGCGTTGTCGATAGCCGCGCCGGTCAGGGCGGAGCCTCGATCAGCAACCGTTGCCGTGAATATGATAACTGATCTTCTGATCAGCCAAGCGAAAAGGCCGGTTCTCACCGGCCTTTTTCGTGCGCGCGGATAGCGGAATAAAACTGTCTCACCAACTGAAACTTTTGATCCAAGCATGTCGTAGATGCGTAGCAGATGGAAAGAGCAGGACAGGGAACGAAAGCATTGGCGAAGGCGGCGGAAAAACCGGTTATTCTCTGGTTTCGCAAGGATTTGCGTCTCGACGACAATCACGCGCTGCACGAGGCCTGCGCCTCCGGACGCCCCATCATTCCGCTCTATATCCGCGAACCCGAGACGTCAGGCAACGGGCCGCTCGGCGCCGCTCAGGCCTGGTGGCTGCACCATTCGCTGGAGGCGCTGGAAAAGTCGCTGCACAAGCATCACGGCAAGCTGGTTCTGATGACCGGCAATGCGCTGGAGGTCATTCAGGCGCTCGTCAAGGCGACCGGCGCGGAGACGGTACTCTGGAACCGCCGCTACGACCCGCCGGGCATCGCCGTCGACACAAGGATCAAGCACGAGCTGGAGCGGCAGGCGGTCGAGGCGCGCAGCTTTGCCGGTCAATTGCTGCATGAGCCTTCCAAGCTGAAGACCGGCGGCGGGACGCCCTATCGCGTCTATACGCCGTTCTGGCGGGCGCTCGAAGGCTCCGGCGAGCCCCCGCATCCGCTCAATGCGCCGAAGAAGCTCTCCTTCCCCAGTCATTGGCCGCATTCCGAGAGCCTCACGTCCTGGAAGCTGCTGCCGGTCAAGCCGAACTGGGCGTCGGAGTTCAGCGACGTCTGGACACCGGGTGAAGATGGGGCGCTGGAAAAGCTGCAGGATTTCGTCGGCGAGCGGCTGAGCGGCTACAAGAAGGATCGTGATTTCCCGTCGGTTGCCGCGACCTCGATGCTTTCGCCGCATCTGGCGCTCGGCGAGATCTCGCCGGCGCGGATCTGGGAAGCGACCCGCGGCCTGTCGAAACGGGTGCCGTCGGACGATCTCGTGCATTTCCGTAAGGAGCTCGCCTGGCGCGAATTCTGCTACCACCTGCTCTTCCATTTCCCGAAGCTACCCTATGCCAACTGGAACGACCGTTTCGACGGCTTCGAATGGCATAATGACAAGGGGCATTTCAAAGCCTGGACGCAGGGGCTCACTGGCTACCCGATCGTCGACGCGGGCATGCGCCAGCTCTGGCGGCACGGGATCATGCACAATCGCGTCAGGATGATCACCGGCTCGTTCCTGATCAAGGACCTGATGATCGACTGGCGGCGCGGGGAGAAATGGTTCCGCGACACGCTTGTCGATGCCGATCCGGCGAGCAATGCCGCCAACTGGCAGTGGGTGGCGGGATCGGGTGCCGATGCCTCGCCGTTCTTCCGGATCTTCAACCCGATTCTCCAGGGCGAAAAATTCGATCCCGATGGAGATTATGTGCGCGAGTTTGTTCCGGAGCTCGAAAAGCTCGACAAGAAATATCTCCACCGCCCCTTCGAGGCGCCGGCGGCCGTGCTTGAAAAGGCCGGTATTGTGCTTGGCGAAACCTATCCGAAACCGATCGTCGATCACGCCAAGGCCCGCGACCGGGCGCTGAAGGCCTATAACGCCATAAAGGACGCTGCATGAACGCGCATTTTCATCACGCCCGGCCGCCCGAAAGCCGTTTGAAGATCGCCGTCATCGGCTCGGGAATATCGGGAGCATCGGCCGCCTGGGCGCTGAACCCGGTGCATGACGTCACGCTGTTCGAGAAAAGCGGCCGGCCCGGCGGGCACACGGCAACGGTCGATATCGATTATGACGGGCAGCATGTCTCGGTCGACACGGGCTTCATCGTCTACAACGAACATTGCTATCCCAATCTGACGGCGCTGTTTGCCGAACTCGATGTCGCGACCCACGCCAGCGACATGAGCTTCTCGCTCTCGCTGGATCAGGGGCGGCTGGAATGGAGCGGCTGCGGGCTGTCGTCGCTGTTTGCGCAGAAGCGCAACCTGCTGCGTCCCTCCTTCCTGCTGATGATCCGCGAGATCCTGCGCTTCAACCGCACCTGCCTCGAAGACCGGGCGGCCGGCCATCTCGCCTCGCGCTCGATCGGCGACTATCTCGATTGGCGCGGCTTCTCGCCGGGCTTCACCAACAATTACCTGGTGCCGATGGCGGCGGCGATCTGGTCCACGCCGTCACAGCGGATGCTGCAGTTTCCCGCCGAGCACTTCGTCAACTTCTTCGACAATCACCGCCTGATCTACAGCAAGCAGCATCAGTGGCGCACCGTGACCGGCGGCAGCCGCAACTATCTCGAAAAGCTGCTGGCGCCGCTCGGAAGCCGCCTCAAGCTCTCCTGCGGCGTGCGCGGGGTAATGCGGCATGCCAATGGCGCCACCGTCATCGACGAAAGCGGCAGCGAGCAGCATTTCGACAAGGTGATCTTCGCCTCGCATAGCGACCAGACGGCTCGGATGCTTGTCGATGCGAGCGACCGGGAAAAGCGGCTGCTGGCGGCTGTGCCCTATCAGCCGAACCGGGTGGTCCTGCACCGCGATACGGCATTGATGCCGAAGCGCCAGAAGGTCTGGGCCTCATGGAACTACCTGCGTTCGAGCCAGGAGAATGGGCGGGCGGGCGTCGCCGTCAGCTACTGGATGAACCGGCTGCAGGGCATCGATCCGAAGCTGCCGCTGTTCGTGACGCTCAATCCGGACCGCGAGCCCGATCCTTCCAAGGTCTTTGCCGAGTTCAGCTATGAGCACCCGCAATTCTCGGCCGACGGCATGAAGGCGCAGCAGGAGATCGCTGCGATCCAGGGCAGGAACAATTGCTATTTCGCGGGCGCCTGGACAGGTTACGGCTTCCATGAGGATGGGCTCGTATCCGGCCTGGCGGCGGCAGAGGCTCTGGGCGGGGTGATCCCCTGGCGGACTACCGGAGCTTCCCCTCTCGCCCCTCTTCTTGAGGCCGTCGCATGACAACGCGGCCGCAGAGCATCGGTGCCAGCATGCGGCGGAACGGCCCGCCGCCGGCAGCGCCTGCCATGCTCTATTGCGGCCATGTCATGCACCAGCGGATGAAGCCTTTCGGCCACCGGTTCCGCTACAGCGTGTTCTCGCTGATGGTCGATCTCGACCGTCTCGATGAGGCTGACCGCCTCTCTCAGCTCTTTTCTGTGAATGGCCGTAACCTCATCTCCTTTCATGAGGCCGATCACACCGGCGACGCGACTGTCAGCCTGAGAGCCTATGCCGACGGGCTGCTGGCCGACTCCGGACTTGACGAACGTGCGGCGCGCATCCTGCTCGTCTCCTATCCGCGCATCCTCGGCTACGTGTTCAATCCGCTCTCCGTCTATTACGCCTATGATCCCGACGATCGGCTGATCGCCCTGATCTACGAGGTGCGCAACACCTTCGGCGAACGCCACACCTATGTCTGCCCGGTGGCATTAGGCGAACTGACGGACAGCGGCCTGCGCCAGAGCTGCGGCAAGCTCTTCCACGTCTCGCCCTTCATCGGCATGGACATGGACTATCATTTCCGCATGCTGCCGCCCGGCAACGAGATCCGCTGGCGCATTCTGGAGACGGATACGGAAGGGCCGCTGCTGGCGGCCACCTTTTCCGGCATGAAGGTTCCGCTGACCAGCCGGGCGCTGACACGGCTGACGGCGCGCATACCGTTCCTGACGTTCAAGATCGTTGCCGGCATCCATTGGGAGGCGCTGAAACTCTGGATCAAGGGCGCCAAATACATCTCCCGCCCTGCTCCGCCGCCACCGGTGAGTGTGCGCCGTCGGCGGCATATTGCAGAAGCTGCTGAATGACATTAGCGTTCTCCACAAATGCCGGGGGGCTGGCTCATGCAATCGCTGTCCTTAACCGGCTAGGAGGCTGGAGGAACCGATCATGACTGCAGAAGACTGGAATTCCTTTGCCCGCGGCGCGGTGGCGCTGACGGCCGAAAATGTCGGTCGTTTCACGAAGGGGCTGCCGCTCAAGGCGAAGCTGGCGCTCCGCGGCCTTCTACAGATGCAGCACGGCACGCTGGCAATCGAACTTCCCGACGGACGCAAGGCACTGATCAAGGGCAGCGTCGAGGGACCGCAGGCGGCCGTCAGGCTCAACAACTGGAACCTTGCCAGCCGGGCGATGACCAGCGGCACGATCGGCGTTGCCGAGACCTATATGGACGGCGACTGGCAGAGCCCGGATATCACAGCCTTCCTTGAGCTGTTCCTGATCAACGGCGAAGCGGCGGACAAGCACTTCAACGGCAAGAAGGGCATCATGCGGGTCGTCGAGCGCGTTCGGCACTGGATGAATACCAATACCCGCAAGGGCTCAAAGCGGAACATCTCGGCGCATTACGATCTCGGTAACGACTTCTACAAGCAGTGGCTGGATCCGACGATGACCTATTCGTCGGCGCTCTATTCAACCGGCGCAAACGATCTGCAGTCGGCGCAGAACGCCAAATACCGGGCTCTGGCAGAGGCGACCGGCATCCGGCCGGGCGATCACGTGCTGGAGATCGGCTGCGGCTGGGGCGGGTTTGCAGAATTTGCGGCCAGCGAGATGCGCTGCAAGGTGACCGGGCTGACGATCAGCCGCGAGCAGCTCGCCTTCGCGCAGGAGCGCATCCGCAAGGCCGGTCTTTCCGACCGCGTCGATCTGCGCTTCCAGGACTACCGCGACGAGACGGGTCTCTACGACCGGATCGTCTCGATCGAGATGTTCGAGGCGGTCGGCGAGAAATACTGGCCGGCCTATTTTTCCAAGCTGCGCGAATGCCTGAAACCGGGCGGCAAGGCCGGCTTGCAGATCATCACCATCAAACCCGAGGCCTTCGACCAATATCGCAGCAATCCTGACTTCATCCAGAAATACGTCTTTCCCGGCGGCATGCTGCCGACGCCGGATCATCTCGCCGAACTTGGGCGCAAGGTTGAACTGTCGATAGTCAAGGATTTCGGCTTCGGCCTCGACTATGCCCGCACGCTCGCCGAATGGCGCGAGCGCTTCTGGAATGTCTGGGAGCGGGTGCGGCCGCTCGGCTTCGACGATCGCTTCAAACGGCTCTGGGAGTTCTATCTCTTCTACTGCGAGGCAGGCTTTCGGGCGAAGAATATCGACGTCCGCCAGGTCGTCTTCTCGCGCAGCTGACGGCCGCACATGGGAGAGCCACGGCGGAAAGAGGACGTCACACCCGCTACGCGCCTCGCCTACGCTCTTCCCGCCGCCCCGCTCGCGGCCCTCGGACTGCCGCTCTATGCCGTCGTGCCCACCTATTACACCGAGACACTCGGCCTGCCGCTGGCTGCCGTCGGACTGACGCTGCTGCTTGTCAGGATTTTCGATGCAGTCTGCGATCCCGCGATCGGCGTGATGGCAGACCGCTACCGGCCGCCAATGGGGCGCAGGCGCTTCTTCTTTGCGCTGGCATTGCCGGTGGCAGCGATATCGGCCTTGGCGCTCTACGCGCCTCCCGCGGGTGCAGGCGTGCTCTGGCTCGGCCTTTGGGGCTGCGTTCTCTCCCTCGGCTTCACGCTCGCGACCGTTCCCTATTCCGCCTGGGGCGCGGAGCTCGTCAGCGACTATGCGGGGCGCACCTCGCTCGCAGCACTTCGGGAGGCAACGACGCTGGTGGGCACGCTGATCGCCATCGTCGTGCCCTTCGCGATCGGGCTTGATCCGCCTGCCGGGCTTTCCGGGCTTGCAGTCCTCGGCATTCTCGTCGCCATTGCCTTGCCGCTCACGGGCGCGCTTGCGGTCGCCAGAGTTCCCGAGCCCGCCGAGCATACAAGCGCAATCGTCGGCCTTCGCAAAGGGCTCGGCTATCTCGCCGCGAACCGGCCGTTCCTGCGCCTGCTCGCCGCCTATTTCCTGAATGGCTTTGCCAACGGCATACCGGCAACGCTGTTTCTCTATTTCGTCTCAGACCGGCTCGGCATGCCGGAGGCGCGCGGACCACTGCTGTTTCTGTATTTTCTCTCCGGCATCGCCGGCGTACCGCTCGCGGCGCTGACCGCGAAGCACCTCGGCAAGCACCGCGCCTGGTGCCTGGCGATGATCACCGCCTGCGCCGTCTTCGCCGCCGCACCGCTTCTGCAGCCGGGCGCGATCTATGCCTTCGCCGTAATCTGCGTGCTCACAGGACTGATGCTCGGTTTCGACCTGTCGCTGCCGCCGGCTATGCAGGCCGACGTCATCGACGAGGATACCGCCAATTCGGGCGAACAGCGCAGCGGGCTCTACTTCGCGGCCTGGGGACTGGCGACCAAGGCGTCGCTTGCCGCCGGGGTCGGGCTGGTGTTTCCGGCGCTCGCCGGTTTCGGCTTCGATGCTTCGAAAGGCATGGCAAATGCAGCGGATGCGCTGACGGCGCTCGCCGTCATCTATGCCTGGGTGCCGATTGCGCTGAAGCTTGCAGCTGTCGCCCTGATGTGGAATTTCCCGCTCGACGAGGCGAAGCATCGAGAGCTTCGCCTGCGCATCGAGAGCCGCTGATCATTCGGCGGGATGCGGTGTCGCCGGATGGTGACCCTGCTTGACGAGCGGGCGCTCGCGCCATCCCGTGGAGCGGTTCAGCAGCCAGAAATACAGGCTGTAAGGCAGCATGCGCAGCAGCTTAAGCTGATAGGTGAAGCGCTTCGGGAAGCTGATCTCGAAGGATTGCGACTTGAGCCCGGCGGCGATTTCTCCGGCTGCTTCGTCGACCGAGATCAGTGACGGCATGGGGAATTCGTTCTTCTGCGTCGCCGGGGTATCGACGAAGCCGGGGCAGATTACCTGTATGCGGATTCCCATCTTGTCGAGGTCGAATTTCAGGCTTTCCGCCATATTGATCAGCGCCGCCTTGCTGGCGCCGTAAGCAGCACTCGTCGGCAGGCCGCCATAGCCCGTGACCGAGGAAACGATGCCGATCTGTCCCTGTCCCTTGGCCTTCATGTGGCGGACGGCGGGGACTAGGCAGTTGACGACACCAGACAAATTGACGGCAAAGGTCTTCTCGAAATCGTCTCGATTGAGATCCTCGGCATGAACGGGCAGATAGACACCGGCATTGAAGATCGCCATGGCGAGAGCGCCATGCTCATATTCGATCGAGGCAAAGGCGTGCTCCATGTCCTCAGGGTCGGTCACGTCGCCGTCGAGCACGATGATACCGCCGGAAAGACCGTTCGCCTCGGCCTGGAGATCGGCAAGTTTTTCATGATCCCGGGCGGTCACGGCGACCTTGTAGCCCTCGCCCGCAAGCTTCAGCGCCAGCGCGCGCCCGATGCCCGAGCTTGCACCGGTAATCCAGACGATGCCGTGTTCGGGGCGGGCAATGAAATCGCGCATGATGCAATCCTCCGGGACTTCAGATTCAACACGAAACCTTGTCCGGAAGTTCCTCACGGCCTCCCGGATTCAAGCCTCTATCACGGTAATGTGGCTGCTTTCAGCCGATCAGGTCGCCGATCAGCTGGCGGAACGAACCGGTGAGCTTGATCGGCGCATCGAGAACCGAAAAAGCGATGCAGGGACGATCCTTTTCGGCCACCGGACGGTGGTCGACCGTCTCGTCGGCGACGGAGATGTCGCCGGGCCCGAACCGGCCCCGCTCGTCGACGAAAGCGCCGTCGAGGATGAGGGTCAGCTCGATGCCCTTGTGCGTATGCGCGGGAAGCGCCCGCCCCGGCCGGATCCACATCAGGCTGACCTCGCAGCCGTCGATATCAACCGAATATTCCTTGAAGCCGGGAAGCTTGGTCTTCCATGGCACCGTATCGACATCGAAGCCGACGAGATTGCGAATCGGACGCGGAAAGACGCTTGGCTTCTGCTCCGCGATCGCCGCTACCGGCGCGATCGAGGCAAAGATCGCCGCGAGGCGGTCGTCGCGGTCGGTCAACGGTGTGCCCGGCGTCTCCTCAAGCGCTTCACCGGCGAGAAGCTCCAGATCCTGGACCAGACTGCGGTTGTCAGGCTTGATTTCAAGGTGAGATTGCACGAGCGCCCGCGCCGGTTCAGGTAGAGAACCGGCGACATAATGCGCCATCAATGCATCGACCGTGTCGATATGCTCGTGAACCATGTCGGATTCGGCCACGCCCTGTTCCTGCGCTCCGTGATTGCTTGTCGTCGTCCATACGCCGAAAGTCAATCTTCGGATCACCCGCCACTTTTGGGCTACCGCGACTATCCGGGAGCGCGAAGACTAATTTTACAGCCGCGGGCGAAGGCGTGGAATAGCATTTCTTGCCAACCCTGCCTTGTGAAGGGAAAAGACCGTTCTTACAGTAAGAGCTCCAAAGAGGCAGATTCCATGACCTTCTACCCCTCCGTGATCGAGGCGATCGGCAACACCCCGCTCATCAAGCTCAAGGGCGCTTCCGAAGCGACCGGCTGCACCATTCTCGGCAAGGCGGAATTCCTCAATCCCGGACAGTCGGTGAAGGATCGCGCCGCGCTCTACATCATCCGCGATGCGGAAAAGAAGGGCCCGCTCAAGCCGGGCGGCGTCATCGTCGAAGGTACTGCCGGCAATACCGGCATCGGCCTGACCGTCGTCGCCAAGGCGCTCGGCTACCGCACCGTCATCGTCATTCCCGAAACGCAGAGCCAGGAAAAGAAGGACGCGCTGAAGCTGCTTGGCGCCGAGCTCGTCGAAGTGCCTGCCGTTCCCTACAAGAATCCGAACAATTACATCAAGGTTTCCGGACGTCTGGCCGAACAGCTGGCGAAGAGCGAGCCGAACGGCGCGATCTGGGCCAACCAGTTCGACAATGTCGCCAACCGCCAGGCGCATATCGAGACCACAGCCCCCGAAATCTGGCGCGACACCGACGGCAAGATCGACGGCTTCATCTGCGCCGTCGGCTCGGGCGGCACGCTCGCCGGTGTTGCGGCCGGCCTCAAGGGCTTCAACAAGGACATCAAGATCGGGCTTGCCGATCCTGAAGGTGCGGCGCTCTACGAATTCTACAAAAACGGCGAGCTGAAATCCTCCGGCAACTCGATCACCGAAGGCATCGGCCAGGGCCGCATCACCGCCAATCTCGAAGGTTTTGCGCCCGACTTCGCCTATCAGATCAGCGATGCGGAAGCCCTGCCCTATGTCTTCGACATGGTCGAGCACGAAGGCCTCTGCCTCGGCGGCTCCAGCGCCATCAACATTGCCGGTGCGGTGCATCTCGCCAGGGATCTCGGCCCGGGTCACACCGTGGTGACCATCCTTTGCGACTATGGCAACCGCTACCAGTCGAAGCTCTTCAACGCCGATTTCCTGAAGTCCAAGGGCCTGCCGGTCCCCTCCTTCATCAAGTCGTCGAGCGACATCAAGATACCCTACGAACCTGCAGCGTGAGACCCGATGCCAGTCAATGCCCTCTATCGTGACGATTTCTACCTTTCGACATCAGAGGCGGTCGTCACCGCCGTTCACGAAGACGGGGGCATCGAGCTGGATCAGACCTGCTTCTATGCGACATCGGGCGGGCAGCCGGGCGATACCGGCTTCCTGGAACGCGCCGATGGCTCGAAGATAGCGCTCGGACAGACCAAGCACGGCGCCACCAAGGATATCGTCATCCATGTGCCGCTCGAGGGCGAGCCGCGTCCTGATGTCGGCGAGAAGCTGGTGCTGCATGTCGACTGGCCGCGCCGCTACAAGCTGATGCGCATGCACACCGCCTGCCACCTGCTCTCGGTCGTCTGCTCCTTCCCGATCACCGGTGCTGCCGTCGGCGAGGACGAGAGCCGCGTCGATTTCGACATGAGCGAAACGATCGACAAGGACGAGGTGACGGCGAAGATGATGGAACTGGTGAACCAGAACCATCCCGTCTACCTGCAATGGATCACCGACGAAGAGCTTGCCGCCAACCCCGGTATCGTCAAGTCGAAGAACGTCCGCCCGCCCATGGGTCTCGGACGCGTCAGCCTCGTCTGCATCGGCGAGAATTCTGCAATTGATAGCCAGCCCTGCGGCGGGACACATGTGTCCGAAACGCAGGAAGTCGGGCAGGTCTACATCGCCAAGATCGAGAAGAAGGGCAAGGAAAACCGCCGCTTCCGCATCCGCTTCGGCGTGCCCGGCGACGAGGCCTGAGGCAGGCTCCGCGACTGCGACTGTATATTCCTAGGGAGATTGGAATGAGTGACGAGAAAAGCCGCTTCGTGGTTTCGGCCGACTGGCTGCAGGGCGAACTCGGAAAGCCGGATCTGCGCGTCCTCGACGCCTCCTTCTATCTCCCGGCGCAGAAGCGCGATGCCGACGCCGAATATGCCGCAGGCCATATCCCGGGCGCGATCCGTTTCGATCAGGACAAGATCGCCGATCACTCGACCAACCTGCCGCACACCATCCCCTCGCCCGATTACTTCGCCGCCGAAGTCGGCAAGCTCGGCATCGGCGAGAACGACCGGATCGTCGTCTACGACGGCATCGGCCTGTTCGCCTCACCGCGCGTCTGGTGGCTGTTCCGGGTGATGGGCGCCAGGAACATCTTCGTCCTCGACGGCGGCCTGGACGGCTGGAAGGCCGAGGGCCGCCCGCTGGAAACCGCAGTGCTCGCCTACCCGGCCGCGACCTTCAAGACGAACTATGACGAAGCCCGTGTCGTGACGCTCGAGCGGATGCGCGACATCGTTTCGAGCGGCGCGCTGCAGATCGCCGACGCCCGCAGTGCCGGCCGTTTCGCGGCAACCGAACCCGAGCCCCGCGCCGGCATGCGCTCCGGCCACATGCCGGGCGCCCGCAACCTGCCGTCCGGCGTCTTTGCCACGCAGGGCCGTTTCAAGTCGCTGCCCGAACTTAAGCAGACGATCGAGGCTGCCGGCATCGATCTCTCGAAGCCCGTCGTCACCTCCTGCGGCTCGGGCATCACCGCCGCCATCATCACGCTGGCGCTTGAGTCACTCGGGCATAGCGACAACAAGCTCTATGACGGCTCCTGGAGCGAATGGGGCAGCCGTGACGACACGCCTGTCGTCACCGGCCCTGCCGACCCGATCAAGGCTTGAGCGGCATGGCAAAATCTCCCGCGTCGCTGACGGCCCATATTACCCGCTTGGAAATGACGGCGCCGCCGAAGAGCAGCCTGCCGATGCCGGTCAACATCCAGACGGCGATCATGCGCACCAGCGAGATCCCGCTGCCCTTCTACCGCCATCTCTACCGGCAGGTGGGCGCACGCTGGCAGTGGGTCGATCGCCTGAGGATGAGCGACGAGGAACTGACGGCGGCGCTGCACGACAAGCGCAACAATATCAGCGTGCTCTACGTCAACGGCGCGCCGGCCGGCTTCTATGAATATTTCTGTCAGGACGAGGATACGATCGAGCTGTCGCATTTCGGCCTGATCGAACATGCGCTCGGCCTCGGCATCGGCAAATGGTTCCTGCTGCAGGCGCTCTATGCGATCTGGACGCTGAACCCGAAGCGTGTGCTGACCACCACCAACAATCTCGACCATCCGCGCGCCCTGCAGCTCTACCAGATGTTCGGCTTCTCACCTGTTTCGACCGGTACCGGCATCGTCCGGCCACTGAGCGACAAGGAATTGCTGGAGATCGCGCGCAAAAGCTGAGGGCTGCAGGAATCGGGTGGTTTCGGCCGCCCGATCGGCGCATTTCATGGCGGAACCCGAGAGGAGACCGCCATGACCGATATCCGTTTTTCCGCAATGCCGACTGCCAACGCCGACCATCTCTGGAATGGCGGCAGCGATTCCTATGGCTTCTTGCCGGAGACGATGGTCTCCGATGGGCCCGGCCATCCCTGCCGTCACTGCCTTCAGAATATCGATGCCGGCGAAGAGCTGCTGGTTTTTGCCTACCGGCCCTTTCCAGAGATGCAGCCCTATGCCGAAACCGGACCGATCTTCCTGCATAAACGGCGCTGTGCGCGCTATGCGGCAGAGGAAATTGCGCCACCTGTGCTGAGCAGCAGCGACTATATCGTCCGCGGCTATGGCGAAAACAACCGGATCGTCTACGGCACCGGCGCCGTCACGCCGACGAAGGACATTCCCGCCTACGCCGGCGGCCTGCTGGCGCGGGCCGACATCGCCTATGTGCATGTCCGCTCGGCGCGCAACAATTGCTTCCAGTGCCGCATAGAAAAGGCGCCGGATTACAAGGAATCCGGCGCCTTCATCTAACGTAACGTGATGGGAATTACGCTACGTTGAGTACGCTTTCCGCTGCGTAGGCTTCGTAGCCCAGCGCCTCGGCGACCGGCTTGTAGGTGACGCGGCCCTTGTGGACGTTCAGGCCATTGCGCAGGTGCTTGTCTTCGGCAATGGCGCGCAGGCCGCGGTCGGCAAGCGCCAGGCCGTGGACGAGCGTGGCATTGTTCAGCGCATGCGCCGAGGTGACCGGAACGGCGCCCGGCATGTTGGCGACACAGTAGTGGACGATGCCGTCGACTTCGTAGGTCGGCTCGGAATGGGTCGTCGCATGCGAGGTCTCGAAGCAACCGCCCTGGTCGATCGCGACGTCAACGATGACGGCGCCCTTCTTCATGCCCGAGAGCATTTCGCGGGTGACGAGCTTCGGCGCGGCGGCACCGGGGATCAGCACGGCGCCGATGACCAGGTCGGCCGAGAAGACTTCCTCTTCAAGCGCCTGGATGCTGGAATAGCGGGTGTGGACGCGGCCGTTGAAGATGTCGTCGAGCTGGCGCAGGCGCGGCAGCGAGCGGTCGAGGATGCTGACATCGGCACCGAGACCGGCTGCCATCTTGGCGGCATGAAGGCCGACGACACCACCGCCGATGACAGTGACCTTGGCCGGCAGGACGCCGGGGACGCCGCCGAGCAGGATGCCGAGGCCGCCATTGGCCTTCTGCAGCGCCGTCGCGCCAGCCTGGATCGACAGGCGGCCGGCGACTTCCGACATCGGCGCCAGAAGCGGCAGGCCGCCGCGCTCGTCGGTGACGGTTTCATAGGCAACGGCAGTGACGCCGGAGGCCAGCAGACCCTTGGTCTGCTCCGGATCGGGCGCGAGGTGGAGATAGGTATAGAGCAGCTGACCGTCGCGAAGCTGCGCCCATTCCGAAGGCTGCGGCTCCTTGACCTTGACGATCATGTCGCACTTTTCAAAAATGTCCTTGGCCGAGGCAGCGATCTTCGCGCCGGCGGCGGCATAGGCGGCATCATCGCCACCGATGCCGGCGCCTGCCTTGGTTTCGACCCAGACCTCGTGGCCATGGGCGACATATTCACGAACCGAAGCAGGTGTCAGACCGACACGATATTCATGGTTCTTGATTTCCTTCGGGCAACCGACACGCATCGAGCGTTCCTCTCATATATGCCCGCTTGGCGCGGGACGTTTTCAATGGATGAATCCAACCACCGCCGCTGCGAAATGTCCTTGCAAAGAGGCATTGCCTGAAAGCTATTTTTCGAAGATTGTGCGGTTCGATCTAACGAAATCGAAGGTTCTTCGAATGTCCGAACTCGACAGTATCGATCTTGCGATTCTGAGAGCACTTCAAGCAAATGCCCGGATCACCAATGCCGAGCTCGCCAACAAGGTGGGCCTGTCAGCCTCGGCCTGTTCGCGGCGTCTCGACATCCTGGAAAAGAACGGCGCGATTGCCGGCTATCACGCGCGCCTTTCCAGCAAGGTGCTCGAATACAAGATGATCGCGATCGTCCACATCTCGCTATCAGGACAGTTCGCCAAGACGCTTTCGGAATTCGAAGCGGCGGTGAAGCGCTGTCCGAACATCTTGGTCTGCTACCTGATGTCGGGTGAATACGACTACATCCTGCGCGTCGCCGCCCGCGATCTGGAAGACTATGAGCGCATCCATCGCGACTGGCTCTCGGCGCTGCCGCATGTGGTGAAGATCAATTCCAGCTTTGCGCTGCGCGAAATCTTCGACCGGCCGAATGTCGGCTTCTGAGACCTTGCAAAGGATCGGGAATCCTGACCAAGCTTCTCATCGATGACCAGCTTCTTCTATACAGGCGTCGTCGGCGGCATCACCATGACGCTGATTGGCCCCTTCTACTGGACATGGATGGCGCCCGGCGACTGGGGCTGGATGGCGCTGGTCTGCATGACCAGCATCTCCAGCCATTACTTCCTGATCCGCGCCTATGACATGCTGGATGCGGCAGCCGTGCAGCCACTGACCTATCTGCAGCTCGTCTATGCCTCGATCCTCGGCGTCACCATTTTCGGCGAGAGCCTCAGCCTTGCCACGGTGATCGGCTCGGTCATCGTCGTGGCGGCCGGGATCTTCACCATCTGGCGCGAGCATGTCGTCTCGCGGCAGGCGGCAAAAGCCAAATAAATTTCGCGCAATTTTATCGATCCATCTAAATGGATTTCAATTTTTCGTTGCTATGGTCTCTGCAGTATAGTTTCGGAGACCCTGCATGCAACGCAATCTCAACATCATCACCCGCAAGTCGGAGCGCAAGTATTGCCGCCTCTTCGGCAAGCTGCGTTATCTCAACCAGGTCATCGACGCCCGCATCGTCAATCTTTCGGCGACGGGCATTGCCGTCGACCTCAGAACACCGGTTGCCGCCGCATCCGGCAGCCGTGTGCGTATCGAAACCGAAGACCTCGGCTCGCTCGAAGGCATCATTCGCTGGAGCCACAACGGCCGCCTCGGTATCCATTTCGACCCGAACTCCAACGCCCGCGCCCAGGTCGCCTCCTACTTCCGTTTCTTCCACAGAGACGTGAAGCCGGTGCTGGCGCGTTGACGCGCTACTTCTGCACCGAAACGTCGAAGTCGTAGGGCTGGATCGACTTGTTGCCCAGGCCGCGCCAGAAGTCGTTGGAATAGTTTCGCTGGCGCGAGACATCGATAGTCAAGGTTCCCTGATTGGCATCTGGAGCCACCTTCTTGAGATCGACGATCGCCGGATTGGTTGCGCCGCCGGAAATCCAGACCTGCGTCGCAGTGTTCGGCACCGCCACGGCTGGCGGCGCTGCGTCCTGCGGACCGATCGACTGGCTCTTCAACAAATCTCCATTGTGGTCATAGATCTTGACCTGGCAATCCGTACAGGTGCCCTTGCCCGCCCAGGCAGGCTTGATCTGCAGCTCCGGCACGGGTTGCGGCCCGTCCTGAGCGAAGGCCGGTGTGAAGAGCATCGAAACGACTGTCGGTGTCGTCACCTTCGGCACGCCATCGACGCCGCCCGACTTGGCGGAGATGATCAATGATGGCGCGGCTATGCCGATGATCACGGCCTTCCACATATCCTGCTCACGTAAGATCAGCACGACAACTCCTCCCAGGATGAAATACAGAAACGCGCCAGCCGCGCCCGCGGCTAGCGAGTAGAATGCCTCCGTCGTGTTCATGAACCACTCCCGAAGCCTGCCCTCGGCCAGGGTCTGAGCGAAATCGACAAGGCTCGGCGCAATTCCCCCAAATCCGCCGCACAGAAAAATGGTCAATCGACCCATGGCTATCCCCCTCTACGCCCAATCAGCAGCAATTGGATAGCACGAACAACCCCTGGATGATTACTGCATGAACCGCTCTTTTTGAGGGTATCCGGTTGTACGGGCCACTGTCATTTTACGGATGCACTCCCGTGCAATTCATTCTACGTTCGGCCCCGTGGCTGGGCAGCGCATGAATTTTGAAGGAGTGTTTGATGTCTTCCATTCTCGATTTGCACCCGATCAGCCGCAGGTCTTTGCTGAGCGGATTGGCCGCCACCTCGGCGCTTGTCCTGCTCCATCCGTTCACGGCCCGCGCCGCCGCCAATCAGGCGCATCTCCGGCTGATGGAGACGACGGATATCCACGTCAACGTCTTCCCCTATGACTATTATGCCGACAAGCCGAACGACACGATGGGTCTGGCGCGCACCGCGACGATCATCGATTCGATCCGTGCGGAGGCTGCCAATTCGCTGCTGATCGACAATGGTGACGTGCTGCAGGGCAATCCGATGGGCGACTACATGGCCTATCAGCACGGCATGAAGGATGGCGACGTTCACCCCGTCATCAAGGCGATGAACACGCTCGGCTATACGGTCGGCACGCTCGGCAATCACGAATTCAACTACGGCCTCGACTTCATGTTCAAGGTGCTCGGCGGCGCGAACTTCCCGTTCGTCTGCGCCAACCTGACGAAGGGGCAGCTTGCCTCCGATCCGAAGCAGGACGACCTGTTCTTCAAGCCCTACATGATCGTCGAAAAGCAGATCAAGGACGGCGCCGGTAACGAGAGCCCGGTCAAGATCGGCTTCATCGGCTTCGTGCCGCCGCAGATCATGCTCTGGGACATCAAAAATCTCGAAGGCAAGGCGCAGACCCGCGATATCGTCGAGGCCGCCAAGGCCTGGGTGCCCGCGATGAAGGAGGAAGGCGCGGATATCGTCATCGCGCTTTCGCATTCCGGCATCGACGGGGCGGCACCGTCGGAGAAGATGGAAAATGCCTCGCTCTATCTTGCCGCCGTCGACGGCATCGATGCGATCTTCACCGGCCACCAGCATCTGGTCTTCCCCGGCCCGAAGACCTGGGACGGCATTGCCAATGCCGATCCGGTCAAGGGCACGCTGCATGGCAAGCCCACCGTCATGGCCGGCTTCTGGGGCTCTCATCTCGGGCTGATCGACCTGTTGCTCGAAAAGGACGGCAAGAGCTGGAAGATCGTCGATTTCACAGCCGAGGCGCGGCCGATCTATCACCGCGACGACATGAAGAAGGTGGTGCCCGACGTTGCCGACAAGAAGGAAGTCGTCGAAGCCGCCAAGGCCGAACATGAGGCTACGCTCGCCTATGTCCGCACCCCCGTCGGCAAGACCTCGGCGCCGCTCTATTCCTATTTCGCCCTCGTCGCCGACGACCCCTCGGTGCAGATCGTCAGCCAGGCGCAGACCTGGTACATCAAGCAGATGCTAGCCGATACCGAGTTCAAGGATCTGCCGGTTCTCTCGGCCGCAGCGCCCTTCAAGGCCGGCGGACGCGGTGGCGCCGACTATTACACCGACGTTCCCGCTGGTGACGTGGCGATCAAGAACGTTGCCGACCTCTATCTCTATCCGAACACCGTGCAGGCCGTCGTCATCAATGGCGAGCAGGTGAAGAACTGGCTGGAAATGTCGGCCGGGATGTTCAACGAGGTGAAGGAAGGTTCGAAGGACGCGCCGCTGCTGAACAACGACTTCCCGTCCTACAATTTCGACGTCATCGACGGCGTCACCTACCAGATCGACCTGTCCCAGCCACGCAAATACGACAATGACGGCAAGGCGATCAACGAAGCCTCGAACCGCATCCAGAACCTGCAGTTCGACGGCAAGCCGATCGATCCGAAGCAGAAATTCGTGGTCGTCACCAACAACTACCGCGCCGGCGGCGGCGGCAAGTTCCCGGAGATCGCCTCTGACAAGGTGGTCTTCCAGGCGCCGGATACCAACCGCGACGTCATCGTCCGCTTCATCCACGATCAGGGCACGATCAACCCCTCTGCCGACGGCAACTGGACGTTCAAGCCCCTGCCCGGCACCACGGCCGTGTTCGAAAGCGGACCGAAGGCCAAGCAGTTCATGGCCGACGTCAAGGGAGCCAGGATCGAAGAAGCCGGCGACGCGGCCGAAGGCTTTGCCAAGTTCCGGCTGGTGCTCTGATATCCTACTGAAAAACGGGCCGGCGGCAGCGCCGGCCTATTCCGCGGCTTGCGGCATCGAGGTCAGCGCCGCGAGCTGCTCCTGGAATTCGCTGTGGCTCGGGCACATCGACAGGAGATTGCGGAATCGATCGATCAGCCAGGCAGTCGCCGGACCGGGGGGATTGGCGACCTTGTGAAGGCTGTAAATCGGATACTCGCCCTGCTCATAGGCCGGCAAATCCAGCTGCACGAGCTTGCCGGAATTCAGATCGTCGCGGGCGACCGAGGCCGGCAGACCGCCCCAGCCGAGGCCGCCTGCGATCAGCTGATGCTTGATGGCGATGTCGCTGACCCGCCAGGTCCGGTAGGAGAGCACGTTGAAATCGCGGCCGTTGGTGATGCCCGACGTATCGCGCACCACCATCTGCACCTCTTCGCGCACATCGGCGAGCGTCAGCGGCCGCCGCAGCCTGCTGAGCGGATGGAACTCCGCAGCAACCGGGATCATGAAGGAATGGCCGATCCGCTCGGCAACCAGCGTATCGTCCTGCTTCATCAGCGCGCCGCCGATGCCGACGGTCGCGTCACCTGTCGCCACCATGTTCATGACCTCGCCGAGCTCGCCGACCATCAGGTTGACGGTGACCGACGGGAATTTGGTGCGGAACTCGCGCAGCACCATCACCACGGCCTGCGATGGCACCATGACGCTGATGGCGATCGACAGTTCGGCCTCCAGCCCTTCCTTGAGGTTTTTCACGCGGGCGCGCATCACTTCGAGATCGGCAACCAGGCGGCGGGCATCGGCCAGCATCGCGTGGCCGGCCTTTGTCAGTTTCGGCTGGCGGGCACCGGAACGCTCGAAAAGCTCCACTTCCAGCTGCGCCTCGAGATTGGCGATCGTGTAGCTGATGACCGACTGCGCGCGGTTCAGGAGGCGCGAGGCAGCAGAAAAGCTGCCGCTATCGGCAACGGTCAGAAAGACCTGCAGCTGGTCGAGTGTCGGGTTCGGGAGCATATCTAATCCATCGATAGTTTCGATCTATATTATCCCAGTTTTTTCGATAGCAGGCCAGACTTATTTCTCTCCTCGAAGCCACGGCAAACCTCCCTGACGGCCGCGGCAAACCCAATTCGAAATGAGGAGCATGCCATGTCTTCCATCCTTCTTCTGACCTCCAGCCCGCGTGCTGAGTCGCTCTCGACGACGATCGCTGCCGATCTCGCCAACAAGATTGCCGCCCAGAACGCAGGCAGCGTCGTCGTTCGCCGCGACCTCGCCGCCAATCCGCTGCCGCATATCGACGACCTCTTCACCGCCGCCATCCGCAAGCCGGCCGACCAGCGCAGCGCGCAGGAAGCCGAAGCGGTCAAGACCTCGGATACGCTGGTCGATGAGCTGCTTGCTGCCGACACCGTGGTCATCGGCACCGGCCTCATCAACTTCAACATCTACTCGTCGCTGAAGACCTGGATCGACAACGTCGCCCGCGCCGGCCGTACCTTCAAGTACACCGAAAGCGGCCCGGTCGGCCTCGCTACCGGCAAGAAGGTCTATGTCGTCCTGGCTTCGGGCGGCGTCTATTCGCAGGGTCCGGCCGCCGGCATGAACCATGCCGTCCCGTACCTGAAGTCGGTCCTCGGCTTCCTGGGCATCGCCGATGTCGAGACCATCTATGTCGAAGGCCTGGCCTTCGGTCCGGAAGCTGCCGAGAAGGCAATCGGCGCCGCCAAGGCCCGTGCTGAAGAAATCGCGCTCGCAGCCTGATCGGCGCAACGCATGTTCAACGAAAACGGCCGGTTCATCACCGGCCGTTTTTCATTGCGCGTGATCTGGAAAATCAGCTGATCTTGACCAACCCGGCGCGGCCGACGACGCAGTTGCGGCCGCTTTTCTTCGCCTGGTAGAGCCGGTCGTCGGCAGCTGACAGGACAGTCGTAAAGGTGACCCCGTCCTCGTCCGCAGTCGCAACGCCGATGCTGACGGTGACGGGTTTGCCATCCGGCGTCTTGACGCTCGTTGCGATCGTCCAGCGCAGCCGCTCGGCAACGATCAGACCTTCCGCATGATCGGTTCCCGGGCAGACGGCGACGAACTCCTCGCCGCCGAAGCGGAAGATGCGGTCGGCCGAGCGCAGGATGGTGCCGAGCCGCGCGGCGATCGCCTTCAGGACTTCGTCGCCCTGCAGATGGCCGAAATTGTCGTTCACATCCTTGAAGTGGTCGGCATCGATGATGATCACGGTGCCGTAGAGACCCTGGCGCTGCGCCTCGCGGATCATCACCGGCGCTTCCAGCTCCATGCGGCTGCGGTCGTAGACCCCGGTCAGGATATCGCGGCCGGTGCGGTCGAGAAGGTCGTTGTAGCGTTCGCGGAAGGTCAGGTCGCCGAAGACGTCGCTGATCGAGCGGGCGGCGGCCGGCACACCGTCGCGGCGGACGTAGATCTCGTAGAGCGCGAAGAGGACCGTGTAGACGCAGACGGCGAACATCTTCGCCTTCCAGCCGTCCCAGAAGGCGGACAGCGGCACGCCGAGGAAATAATGCAGGCCGCCGAAGAAACCGAGCTGGTCGAAGGTCAGCAGAACGAAGCCGCAGATCATGAAACGCAGGATGACCTTGCGCTTGATATAGCGGCCGAGCCGCTCGTAGAGCAGGATGATGCCGATGGAATCGAGATAGAGGATCGCCGTTCCCCAGATCATCAGCCATCCCATTTCCTTGAGAAAGCCGAAATCCGCCTCGCTGCCGGGCGACATCTTGATCGTGTGGTGCAGCTGCAGGATCCAGGCGATCGCCACCGTCAGCAGGTTGCCGATGAACAGGCCGTAGATCGGCTGGCGGACAGTGGATGCATCCTCCTGCAGATAGAGCATCAGGATCATCATCAGCTTGCCGGCGAAGAAGACCGACGAGCCCGGCGATGCGACGCCGAACGGCAGGTTCACGTAGAAGACCGCCGCCAGATAAGTTTCCATGAAATGCATGACCCCGAGCGCGGTGACGAAAACACCGAGGCCAAGGCGATTGCGGAAATGCAGGAGGGTGACCATCAGCGCGAAATAGCCGATGGCTTCGAGAACGAAGAGACCGAGATTGGTGGCCTCGATCATGCGCCGGAAACCCTGCCCTGGCGAGATTGCCAGAAGCACTTCGTTTCGGTCATGGGGCGGGCTGCAACAACCACGAAATGATCCTGCGATTCCTTTCGCAGCACCTTTGACGGCAATCACTTAAAATTAAGTGACAAAGCAGCTCACTGTGGATTTAGACCTGGCGCTGCTTCACACCATCGCCGAACAGCGAGGCGCCGTGCTGATCGATGATCTGCTGGGCTTTGCGCACGGTGCATTCGTTGGCATCGTCGAGCGAGGAGAACATGTCGGCGCGGATGAAATTGCGCACCAGCACCTCGTCGCCGGATGTCTTTTCGATGCGGCCCGCAAGACGGTACTGGCCGCCTTCCTTCTGCGGTTCGGCATAGATCGCGCAGTCGCCGTAGAGCTGCGGCTCTGCCGACTTGGCGCTGCTGCCGCCGCCTTCGCTGGGCTTTGCGCCACCTGAGAATATCGAGACAATGCTGGAGAATATCGAAGCCATGTTTCGCCTTTAACACGCGCGACTTGCTGGGGCAAAGTCAAATGATGAGGTTTGCCAGGATCTCGTTTTCGGTGATGTCCTCGAAGCCCATGCCCGATTTCTCGAAATTTGCGACCAGCGTCGCGAAATTCTCTGGCGCCTTGGTCTCGATGCCGATCAGGATCGAGCCGAAGTTGCGCGCCGTCTTCTTCAGATATTCGAAGCGGGCAATATCGTCATCAGGACCGAGCATATTCAGGAAGTCGCGCAATGCACCCGGGCGCTGGGCAAGCCGCAAGATGTAATACTTCTTCAGGCCGGCATAGCGCATGGCGCGCTCCTTGACGTCAGGCAGCCGCTCGAAGTCGAAATTGCCGCCGGAGACGACGGCAACGATCGTCTTGCCGCGGATATCATCCGGGTTCATCAATGCCAGCGCGGTCAGCGACAGGGCGCCGGCCGGCTCGAGCACGACGCCCTCGACGTTCAGCATCTCTGAAATCGTCACGCAGATCGCATTCTCCGGCATCAGCATCACCTGATCGGCTGGAAAGTCCTTGAGCGCCGCAAAGTTCAGATCGCCGATGCGGGCAACGGCGGCACCATCGACGAAATTGTCGACCTTGGCGAGCGTTATCGCTTCGCCGGCCTCGATGCTGCGCTTCAGGCTTGCCGCACCCGCGGGCTCGGTGAAGACGAAGCCGGATTTTGCGACGATGCCGTCGAGATAGCCGGTGATGCCGGCCGCCAGACCGCCGCCGCCAACGGGCATGACGATCATGTCGGGCACCTTGCCATCCGGCAGCTGCTGCATGATCTCGGCCGCGACCGTCGCCTGCCCCTCAATGATATCCTCATGATCGAAGGGCGGCACCATGACGCCGCCGGTGCTTTCGGCGTGCTCGCGGGCTGCCTGGTAGCACTGGTCGAAGAAGTCGCCATAGAGCTTGATGGTGATGAATTCGGCGCCGAACATGCGGGTCTTGTCGATCTTCTGCTGCGGCGTGGTCACCGGCATGAAGACGACGCCCGGCACGCCGAAATGGCGGCAGACGAAGGCGAACCCCTGGGCATGATTGCCGGCCGAGGCGCAGACGAAGCTGCGGCCTGCGCCGCCTTCGGCGATCGCCTTGCGGAAGAAGTTGAAGGCGCCGCGAATTTTGTAGGAACGGACCGGCGAGAGGTCTTCGCGCTTCAGCCAGATGTCGGCGCCATAGCGTGCCGAGAGATGATGATTGAGCTGCAGCGGCGTTGCCGGGAAAAGGCTGCGCAGCGCTTCCTCGGCCTTTTCAACATCCTGACGGTTGACGGTCATCGGTCCATTCCTTATTTCGCCCGCCCGCTATGGCACAGAGCGGCGCCCGAAAGAAAGCCTCAAACCGGGCAACCCGGTTCGCTCCCGCGAAAGCATTTCTTAAGTGCACCGGCCGAACACGCTGTGGACACGGCTTTTTGCAGTGCACCCGGCTGCGCGCCCTGCTAGTGTGACAGGATGATAACACCGAAATTCATGAGGCCGCTGGCCTGGCTCGTCCTTGCCGGCATCATCTTCGTCACGATCTCCCCGATCGGCCTGCGGCCGCACACGATGACAACAGTCGATTTCGACCGGGCGCTCGCCTATGCCGTGACCGGCTTCATCTTCGTGCTCGGCTATCCCAAGCAGTGGAAGCTGATCGTCCTGCTGCTCGCCTTCGGCGCGGTGGCGATCGAGGCGCTGCAATATCTTTCGCCGACCCGCCACGCCCGCCTGCATGACGGCATCATCAAGGGCATGGGTGCCGCCATCGGCGCCATGGCCGCCCACGGCCTCCTGAAAATCCGCGCCCGCAAGGCCGCTCCCAAAGCCCCGCACGAACCAGCCCCTTCCAGCGCCACCCTTGACTGAATCGCTGATGTCGTTGATTGAGAAGCGCGCGCTGCGGGCGTGGCGAAACTGGTAGACGCAAGGGACTTAAAATCCCTCGGCCTTAGGCTATGCGGGTTCGATCCCCGCCGCCCGCACCAAGCCTCTACTCCGGATCCTTGTCGTAAACGGTGATGCCTTCGGGCAGCCGCACCCACGGGTGCCTGCGGCAGTCGTAGACGGAATCCTGGGGTTGCGGGAAATCGGGGTCGGAGAAGGCGCCGACGGCGACGCCGACCGAGCGGTGATCCTCGCCCTCTTCCGTATGAAAGAGATTCGTGCCGCAGACCGGACAGAAGCGGAACCGGAATTTGGCGCCCTGATCGCCGGTGCGGACGTAATCGGTGGCGCGGCCGGTCACTTTATAGTCGGGGCCGAAGGCTGCGAGGGCGGCGAAGACGCTGCCGGTGCGACTCTGGCAGGCGAAGCAGTGGCAGACCCCGACGCCGAGCGGCTCGCCCTCGACCGCTATCTGCAGCTGGCCGCAGGTACATTTGGCAATTCTTGTCACCATGGCGCGAAACTCCCTCCCGGCATATCTGCCCCGAAAGCTGGCGCGGATGACGATGAAGTCAAACCGGCGGCGGGTATCAGCGATCGCGGTCTCAGCCGCCGGAACCGGCGCGGCGCGGCTTCGGTTTCATTGGGCCGAACGCAATATTTCTCGCGCTGCGGCGCCCAAGCTGCCCGGGAATGTGTGATCGACGGCAGGTTCCAGAGCCGCCCCACAACAGGACATCGAGCCGCCCCAATGCCAGGCTCTCTGCGCAGGTTCGGGCAGCGGCATGGCCGTTTCACGGCTCACGAGCGCCTGGGGAAGCGGTAGCCAGCCATGGCCGGACCGGAAAATTTCCTTTTCGTTCAGATACATAGACATTCATGCAGCGCGGTGCCCGCATCTGCCCCATTTTTGAGCAAAGCGCTGATCTGCCGAAGGCTTTCTCATGCGCGCAGAATGTGCTTGTATACCGGCGCTCAACGGCCCTGCCGACCGGACGGTCGGCGCCAGATGCAGGAATGACGATGCGGCGTATGTGTAAAGCTAGTCTTGTGGGAGTAAGACGGTGGTTTACGATTGGGATGGCGTCAGAACGAAGCGTTTGAAATTCTATAAGACGACAGCGGCCTGCCTGTTTGCAACGGCTGTTGCCGCGATCTCGTTCTTCGCGCTGGCTTCGCAGCTTCACAGTCTCGGCGGGTAATATTTGCCGGGCATCGCCCCAGCGGCGAACCCAGGATACAAAAACGGCGCAGCCTGGGGGCCACGCCGGTTTCATCAATTAGCAGGACATTGGCTCAGGCGAGCTTGGCAGCAAGCTTGGCAACGTGTGCGCCCTGGTAGCGCGCACCTTCGAGTTCGATCTCCGAAGGCTGGCGCGAGCCGTCGCCGTTGGTGATCGTCGAAGCGCCGTAGGGCGAACCGCCCTTGACTTCTTCGGTGCCCATCTGGCCCTGGAAGGCATAGGGAAGGCCGACATAGGCCATGCCGTGGTGCAGGAAGGTCGGAATGAAGCCGAGGATCGTCGTCTCCTGGCCGCCGTGCTGGGTGGCCGACGAGGTGAACATCGAGCCGACCTTGCCGACCAGCTTGCCTGCGAACCACAGGCCGCCGGTCTGATCCCAGAAATTGCGCATCTGCGAGGCGACCGTGCCGTAGCGGGTGCCGGCACCGACGATGATCGCGTCATAGTCTGCGAGTTCGTCGACCGTTGCGATCGGAGCCTTCTGGTCGAGCTTGTAGTAGGAAGCCTTGGCAACCTCTTCAGACACCAGTTCCGGAACGCGCTTGACGGTCACGTCGGCACCGGCGGACTTCGCGCCTTCGGCAATGGCATAGGCCATGGTTTCGATGTGGCCGTAAGCCGAATAGTAGAGAACGAGGACTTTTGCCATTTTCAAGCTCCGTCTGGGTTGATCTGCATTTAAACCGGCAACGGTTCTATCAGCGCGCCGGTCGTGGCGCAGCCCTTCCGGCAAGAACTCACTGTTCACTCAGCGGAGACGCGAAAGTGCTTGCTGTCTTATTTTTGTGATATTGCTTGCCGTTCGGCCGCATTTGCAAGCGGAGAAATCGGCGCTACCTATAGCGGACCCATTTCATTCCGGACGTTCTTCAATGACCAATCAGACCATCGTTACCGCCGCCATGCTCGCCATCGGCGACGAATTGCTTTCGGGCCGCACCAAGGACAAGAATATCGGCTATCTCGCCGATCTTATGACGCTGTCTGGCATCGACCTCAAGGAGGTCCGCATCGTTGCCGACGAGGAGGATGCGATCGTCGAAGCGCTGAATGCGCTGCGCGCCCGCTACGAATATGTCTTCACCTCCGGCGGCATCGGCCCGACCCATGACGACATCACGGCGGACGCGGTCTCCAAGGCGTTCGGCCTACCCTGCGAACACGATGCCAAGGCGATGTCCCTGCTTGGAGACATGTACAAGCGCCGCGAACTGGAATTTACCGAGGCGCGGCAGCGCATGGCGCGCATGCCGCGCGGTGCCGCCCATATCGACAATCCCGTCTCGACGGCACCGGGTTTCGTCATCGGCAATGTCTATGTGATGGCCGGGGTGCCGCAAGTGTTCCAGGCGATGATCGGCAATGTGCTGCCGACACTGAAGACCGGCGCCAAGGTCCTGTCTCTGGCGATCGCCTGCCCCTATGGCGAGGGCGATATCGGCACGCCGCTGGGGGCGATCCAGAAGGCGCATCCGGAAACCAGCATCGGCTCCTATCCACGTTATGTCGGCCAGAAATTTTCAACCGAGATCGTCGTGCGCGGCCGTGCGCAGGATGTCATCGATGCTGCAGGCAAGGATGTCGAGGCGATGATCGAGGATATCCGCAAGGCCAAGGAAATCGCCGAGAACCACTCGGCGGAAGCCTGACTCATGGCTCCTCTCCGTTCAAACCATTGATCTCAGTCAAGGAACCGCAACGCCGGCCAACGCATTCTTTTCATGCGGAAGTTCATTTCAGCCGCCCAAGGAGAATTTGATATGTCCTACAAAACCATACTCGCCATTCTCGATACTGCCGATAACAGCGGTGCC